>Ga0154937_122_pt1 | contig 57532 bp, 62 predicted proteins | sample RifCSPhighO2_01_FD_105905 | JGI IMG/M metagenome (GOLD analysis project Ga0154937, IMG submission 105905) | Candidatus Nomurabacteria bacterium RIFCSPHIGHO2_01_FULL_40_24b
TTTTATGTGCATATTCATATGCACTCATACTAATCATTGGTAACCATTTTCGTGAGGTTACGATACCTTGGTTGGTAACATTTTTGGTGAGGCCATTCGCGACCTTGCTCCATCCATGAAATTCTGCTACAATTTAACGTTACTTGAGTCTCGAAGTTTATCTTATGCGTTACAAACTATATGCCAAAACTGAACAAGCCTGGGATGCCATGCTTGATAACATTAATCAGGCGAAAAGCTCCATTTTTCTCGAAATGTACATTTTTTCGGATAATACTTCCGACACGCATGATTTTGTGGAAATACTAAGGCAGAAATCTGTTTCTGGTGTTCGAGTCAAGATTATTTTCGATTCATTCGGGAGCGGAGGAGGGTTGCTCGATAAATCTATTATCAAGTTAAAAGATGCCGGGGTTGAATTGTTCTTTTTTAAAAAACTTTTCCGTTATACTCATAGGAAAGTGCTGATCGTCGACGAGAAGGTAGCTTTTATCGGGGGAGTCAACATTAATCAATTTTTCAAAAAATGGCATGATCTTCACATTAAAATTGAAGGGAAAATTGTAAACCACATAATGCGGTCATTTGCTCGTATTTATAAAAAATGTGGTGGTCGTGACCCTTTTGTTTTGCAATATGACAAGTCAAGACTCATCCAGAGAGGGAAGATTTGGTTCTTTGAGCATTTTTCTAATCGAGGTCCTTTTCGTTTGAAAAAATATTACCGCAATAAAATAGATTGTGCCGAAGAAAACATCTTGATCGTTACTCCTTATTTCATGCCAAATCGGTGGGTTATTCATGCCTTGAAGAGAGCAATCAAGAGAGGTGTAACCGTGGAAATTATCATGCCCAAGGTGGCAACCAATCCGAAGATAGCCAATTGGTCCAATTATTTATACATGAGAAAACTTTATCCATCGGGGGTAAATTTTTTTTTAACCAATGAAATGATTCATAGTAAAGTGATGCTAGTGGACGGACATGAGGGGATTCTAGGCTCACAGAATGTTGATGTCCTTTCTTTTGACGTTGGCATGGAATCTGGTATTTTTTTCACCGAAAAGAAATTGATTGATAATCTTGAAGAAGTTATCTTGCGCTGGAAGGAAGATTCCGTAATGTTTACTCCAAAAATGAGCAACAATTATTTTTTTGATCATTTAGTTGACTTCTCGCTTAGTACTTTTGAATACATAGTTAAATTTTTTAACCGCCTCACCACTTAGTGTTTATCATCCTAGTCAGGTGGGCGAAGCGATGCGCGAACGCGCTCATTGTGCCTCCGATGACGAGCATTAGAACAACTTGTCCCAGAGAATAATGGAAAACAGGGTAGGTGAGGATAATAACCCCCAAAATATAATCTAGCTGATCCCAAGGTATCCAGCTTTCCCCTTCTTTTTTCTCTACTCTTCTTTTGAAATATGATTTTATTAGATCTCCCGCGAGCGCTCCGAAAGAAAATAAAAAACCGACTAAAATTACATAGCTTGTATTTTGCATTTCTTCAAAAAAACCTTTGTTTGCAAGGATATAATAGGAAAAAGTCCCGACAATGATTCCTCCCGCTAGACCGCGCCAAGTTTTATTTAGTCCAAAAATTTCCTCATTTATTGGTTTTCCAAATTTTTTCATTCCTCTCAGCAAGACCGGAGTCATGTTGGCAATCATGGCTGGGAGCAAAAACATGAAAGAAAAATAAATATAATGAATATTATAAAATCCAAATACCAACATCAATATCGCGTAGCTATAACACCCGGCGATTAAGTCGTCGAGAATTATCAGTGTGGGGGTTTGCACCCATACTTTATCTATTGTGCCAATCGGCGAGATCAATTTTAAAATATCAATAATGCGAAAAATAATGAAGCCCAAAATAGCAATGAGTATTTGTCCCGTTAGGGTGAAATTCAAAATAGAACTAAGTTCAAATAAAAAAAAGCCGACAAACCACATCCCGATCCATTCATCGATTACAATCCATGAGTAATCACTCTCTCCACCACCTTTTTGTGTTTCGCGAATTGCCCAAAACCCGAGCGCTAAAAAAACAAGAAAGAAGATACCATAAATAGTTTTATTTAAAAAATGGTAAGATAAAAAAGAAAATATCAAAGACAAAAAACTTCCCAGCGTCCCAGGAAATTTTGTTTTTCTGCCCAGCTCGCACAACGTTGCTATGCGAGCCGCTATATTTGAAGACAGAGATTCTGTCATAAACTAGCTATTCTTAAAGTGGTGCGAGTATATAGAGGCATAGGTGAGCACCATGGTTGCAATAATCATAAAATACAAGATGACATCTGGGATGAGGCTTGTTGTTCTCGAAATTATCAATACTGGTATCAAGAGTGCCTGAAAAAGCATTTTTAATTTTCCTATCCTGGTTGCTTGCTTCTTATGGTCTGGAGCTTTTATCGCTCCGTAAGCTAGTATTGATTCACCGAGAACGATTGAAACTGTCAAGAGGTTTAGCCCGAAGGGGATGAGCAAGAAGATGATCAACATTTTGTCGCTTAATCGGTCTAGCATTCCGCCAAAGGCGTGGTCGCTAGGTCTTTTATATATCTGGCGCGCGAGCAAACCATCAAAGAAATCAGTGGAAATAACGAGAATATAAAACACAAGCGTAAAAGCAACGAACGTCCCGAATTTACCGGAGATAGATTTGGACACAAAAAGAGCCAGCCACGGCGCCGCGAATATTCTGATATAAGTCAGTATGTTGGGTGTAATGCCGTATCTGCTATGTAAAAACAATACAAATTTTTCGAATATTTGCTTCATGCTCCGGGGGTAGGGATCGAACCTACGACCAATCGCTTACACTTTATCTTCTATTACTAGAAGTGTGGACTATATCATATCCATATTCTGAAGATAATCAGAACTTAGGATCAAGGCGCTTCGTCCCGCAACTTGCAGAACTACTCCAAAATGGATAGTCTCTACACCTTACCAGCTCTTTTTGCAAAAGGGCTGGTCTTGGCTCGGGATTACCCCATAAGGGCTTCCCCGAATTCACCTTGTTTTTCAACCTATCTTTTGACAGGAAGCTGCAATTTTTCACAGGCGATCGCTCTACCGCTGAGCTACCCCGGAATGTATTTAATTAAACGAAAGAACTTCCATTATATTACCAGAAAATGACGAAAAAACAATGAGACCACAAGGTAGTTTTATACGTCTTTGATTATTTGGAGCGGTGAATGCAACCGGCCCAACAACAAGGTCGGTGCGCTCCTTCCACAAGCTCCGTGCGCAACCTCTCTATGTGATTGGTCCGTGTCTCCGGTTTCTTGCAGGACACAACCCAGCATATCCATTCATTCCGCGCAAGAGGTGTGAGACTTCTCCATACTGCCAAAGCTTTAGGGGCGGAAACAAGCGCCCTTCGCAAGTCTGCTGGCACTTTATGCACTACACCTGTGGCGATTGGTTTTTTGGTCATGAGGTTATTTTATCAAAAAGGATTATTTTAGGTAATACCCTTCGAATATCCCAAGTTCGGAACCCTGTGTTATAATGGCGGTGTATGAATAAAATCACTGTTTTATATTTGTTTAGTGGAATAGGAATATTAGACACCCTTTATCTCATTTATCACAAACTGAAAGGCACCGATGTCGCATGTTTCTTTTTTCCAAAGGAATGGTGCCGCAAAGTGCAATACAGCCCAATGAGTCGGACTTTTGGAATTCCAAATTCTTATGCTGGTTTTGTAATGTATGTAGCAATATTAATTCTAACCTCGCTCTACGCTAACAGCTCAATCTCATTTTGGCCCATACAGACGATTGTGACTTTTGGCTTCTTGTTTTCAATATACTTCACTTACGTTCAGGCATTTATCCTAAGAGCTTTCTGCACTTGGTGTATCGTATCGGCAATTAATTTTATAGTCATGTTTTTAGTTGCTTGGTTCTAAAGAAGTATGTGGCAGGTTAATTGCATTCCAATAGTAGAGCGAAACTCACTACGGGACAAGAAAAATTATGAAAAAAATAGTATTATTAATAATAGCCTTAGCAGTTTTAACTTTGATTATTAAAACAAATGACAAAAAAGAAAATAAAAACACCATGACAAATTTTATAAGCATCGATGCCATTTCCCACGCCAGCATGATTTTGAATTGGGACGGAGTGGCGATATATGCCGATCCTTCTATGTATAAAGTTGGCAAGGCGAATATGTTTGCCAATAAGCCCTCTCCGGACATCATTCTACTTACGGACATACATCAAGATCATTTTAATATTGAAACTCTGAAGATACTGACCAAGGAAAAAACCATTATCATAGGACCCAAGGCGGTGGCGGACGAAATACCTGAAGATCTTAAACCCAAAATTTTCGTGATGAATAATGGCGAGATGGCAGATCAAGCGGGATTTAGAATCGAGGCCATGCCTATGTATAATCTTCCAGAGAGAGATGAGGCCTTCCATCCAAAGGGCAGGGGTAGCGGGTACATCATTGAGAGGGGTGGTATGCGCGTTTACATCTCCGGCGACACATCGGGGATTCCAGAAATGAGGGCGCTACAGAACATTGACATGGCTTTCGTTGCGATGAACTTGCCCTATACAATGAGCGTGGAAGAGGCGGCCGATGCAGTACTCGAATTCAAACCCAAAAAAGTGTATCCGTATCACTACAGAACCCCGGAAGGTTTCAGCGACGTGGCAAAATTCAAAGAAATAGTAAATGGCAAAAATCCTGAAATTGAGGTCATTCAACTGGAATGGTATCCATAAATAACGGAACTTCATTTTTTAACAATTTTTTGGTAAAATTTCTAGTATATATTCTAAAAAAGATATGTTAGAGAAACCACACAGAGATGAAGCTTTTGGAAGGATAGTCGATTTGGATATTTCACCGCTTGAATATTATAAACTAGTCAGTAATTTTAATTTGCTAATACAGCACGAGCTGACGGAAAAATTAAATCAAAACAAAGAAAGTTTGGGTACGATTGTGACGTTTATAACGCCTGGTAGCGACGCACGATTAGAAAAAGGCTCTTTTATGTCGCCACTTGAAGTTATAGCAGTTACTAATACAGATTTAGATCTTGATGCATATAGACAATCCTTAATTGAAGTTATAGAAAAAGTTTCTCCAACAGTAGTGGCAAAAATTATAGAAATGAAAGGACCCCATTCTTCTTTAGTTACTGCCTATAATAATAGATATCAACCCGGAAGAATTGCTGACAGTCGTCTGATTTACGGTTCGGAAAATGTCGCAAAAGAAAACAAAGTTAGGTTGGGAAAAGAGATAATAAATCTGCGCACAAGCGAGGTGGACAAAATTTCCTCCTTAAAAAGAGATGCCCGTAAGGTAATAGAAAAAGGTGGTAACAGGATCGCTGGGACGGATGCAATTCATTTTGATCTCCAGACAGGAGCTATGTTCTACAATCCCGAAGCATATCAGCTTTCTTTTAAAGTTGGGCCACTACGATTAGTGCAAAATACCTTACTTGTTGAGGAAATCAAGCATACTCGTCGTGAAAAGGATGCGAATTTTTTAAGTACTCTGGATTCTAGTATCGTGGGTAGGTTAAATCAACTCTCTGATGATCAAATGATAAACTTGACACGAGAATCAGTTGAGGAAGTTGCAGAACACTATGCCTTCTTTTTAAGACTTTACCATAGGAGTGAAAGAGCATATGCGCAAAATAAACAAATAGTTTTGCAACTTACACCGCAAGAAATCACCGATGTGGCCAAACGTTTACAAGCATTGTCCGCGCTTATGGAAAAGTTTCAAATACATCCACCCAAACAGTCAAGACTGCGTATCTAATTTTTAATTCATACTTTATTTATATTTGCTTTTAAAATTAATAATTTTTTGGTAAAATAACAGGGATGGAAAATTTTAAATTTACAATATTCGCGATTGTTGGCTTAGTGGCGGTAGGTCTCCTCGGATATTGGTCTCTGGTCAGCATAGAGTCTGGCACCGAACACGCAGCGAGAGAGAAGATAGAACAGCTTCAAAAAGAAAACGAAGAATTAAAAACAGAGGTAGAGAGTCTTAAAAATGAGCTTAGTCAATATCAGCCAGAAGAAAAGCCTGCGCCAAGCGAAGAGCAAAACATACAGCCGGGAACGGTAGCGCCGGTGTATGAACATCAGGTTCTCATAGACGAGTTAGAGAAGCTTATAACAGACAATGTAGTTATTAAGCTCAAATCTCGTGGCACCAGAGTAGGCACTATTCAGAAGTTTCTGAATATTTATAATGGTACCTCAAACAGGGTGGACAACGACTATGGCGCAAGTACACAAAAGGCGGTAATGGGATTCCAGAAGGCGTCAGGATTGCCCTCTGATGGGGAAGCAGGCAAAACAACTTTTGAGAAAATGATCGAGTGGCTTAAAAAACAATAAAGCTTTCAGTAATGGGTTTATCTTAGAGTTGCCCTTGCTTGCTTTTAGTATATAATAGTACAAGTAGTCCGTTAAAATTCAGTCGGATATTTAATGGCTTTTATTAGTAGATTAATTTTCATTTTATGATAAATAAAAATTTAATGTTTGGTTTGTTTGCTTCTATACTTGTAGTAGCCGGAGTGGTGGGTATTGGAGCATTACCGGCAGAGTCGCTTTCAATCTCTTCCGGTCCCGGATCACCATCTTTGGGCGGTGTAAGCCCTATGATTCTTAATATTGGGCCGAATGGCAATGTTCTTCTGCGCGGCGAGGTGGTGGGAATCCCAGACTCCGATTCTCTAACTGTCAAAAGCTGGGGAGGCAATTGGACTGTGAACAAGCTTCCAACCACAAAAGTGATGAGTTTGAACAATGCCCTGACTGATTTTCAGGAAGGGGATTTCGTTGGCGTGCTTGGGACTGTTCTGTCCGATGGAAGTTTCGAGGTTGATGCCAAGATAATCCGCAAGTGGGGAAGGAAAATCGATCATGACCATGATGGTATTTCTGATGAACAAGATTCCGATGACGACAACGATGGCACACCGGACAGTAGTGACCTGAAGCCTCATGATCATGACAATGACGGAGTGGACGATGACCAAGATTCCGATGACGACGATGACGGAGTGGACGACAGCACAGATGGGAAACATGGAGATCATGACAACGATGGCATCCGGGATTCGCGGGATAGGGATGATGACAACGATGGCATACCCGACACTAGCGACTTAAAACCTCGCAATCATGACAACGACGATAAGGATGATGATGAGGATGAGGACGATGATAACGACGGCGTGGACGACGATGAGGATGAGGACGATGATAACGACGGTGTAGACGATGATGAAAAGGACGACGATGACAACAGCGGTAGCGGAAGTGGCAACTAAGCTTAAGCTCACGTTGCTAAAAAGACCATCTAAAAGATGGTCTTTTTAGCTTAATCCCAACTCGTTTGACTTTCGCTGTTGGGGGGGGTACAATTTAGGTATTATTATTTAAATATAAAAAATATGAAAACAAAAACCGAAATGTTTAATTTAGGGTAAGATAAAGGCAAAGATAACCCAAATTATGTTGTAACGCACGGGGAAAGACAAAGAGAACGTGGACGCAATCCATCTGCTTCTTTTGGGGATATTAAAAATCCAAGGGAAGCTCTTTCGGTTGCGCAGAAAAAGCTTGCGCAAGAACTTGATTATGAAAATCAATATACTTCTATAGTGCAAAGTTTAAGAGAAAATAAAGACAAAAAGGATGTATTCACTGGTGATTATAATAAAATCGTTGACGAACTTTTAGGCATAGTACTTCCAGAAAAAGGTGGCTCACAAAAAGAAGACTCATTGACGGTTGAAGATAGAATAAGAATTATAGCAAAAGTTGTTCAAAAAACAGGATTAGGGGAAGAAGAATTGAGAGAAATAAGAAATGCGGAAATGCTTAAAAGGCAGAACCCTGTATACGGAAAAAAATAATTCTAAATAATATGGATAGACGAACATTTCTAAGAGAAATTACGGGGGACGTTGTTAAAGTTGCTGGTGTTGCTATCGGTGCTAAAGTTCTCGAGGGAGTTGCGCCTGGTCAAGCTAGAAAAGATATTTCAGAAGAGTTAAAGGACATCGAGCCATATATCAAAGAGCAACTTGACGAAATTGAAAAACGCAGAGTGGAGACTGTGAACTTAATCAAAAAAGAAGAGATATTTTTTGAAGAGTATCTAAAGGCAACCGAAGATACTAAAAAACGCGCCATCATGGCATCAATGAAAGGTGGTGCTGTGTTGATAAAAATAAATCTGGACAATCTTGAAAAGTTCTCAGAAAGGGAAGTCAAGCTCGTAGGGATGGATATTGAAAATAATTTTAAAAATAGAGGTCAACCAATGGGCGAAAGAGAACTTGCAAAAATCGATTCTCCTATGGCAACCGTAGCCATGCACAGGAAAGCCGATGAGGCACTAAGTGAGATAAAACAAAAATTGGAACCCGGGAGAGCAAAGATGAAAAAAATGGGTATAGATTTCACTAATGTGTCGACTGAAATGAAAGGTCAACCCCGTGCCCCGGGTAAGGGTCTTCTAGATAAACTTTAATTTTTTACATCTCTCACCAATTAAGAGCCCCCATATATTTTTCCAAAGTTTTTGGAAGTTTTTCGATTTTCCTTGATTTGCTCTTTTTTGCAAGATTTGATAATATAGAGTTATGAATCTGATGACAATAACAACCAAAAATCCAATTTCCAAAAAATACTCTGTGAGTGTTGATTTGTCTGCGCTTGAAAGGATTGCCGGTTCACTTGGTCTTTTCCAACCCAAATTTCTGAAGGATTTAAGTCAGTCTATCCGTGAAATGAAATCCAGAAAGCTGGTAAGAGGGAAAAATCTTAGAGATTTTAGGTAATTGTTGTTATGAAGATATTTTATACGAAAAAGTTTGTTTCTCTATATAAAAATCTTCCTTCCATTATAAAACTCAAAGCAGAAAGACAGGAAAGAATTTTTCAAGAAAATATTTTTTACCCATCACTCAATACAGAAAAGTTGATGCCAAAGAAAAATAATCTTTGGAGTTTTCGTGTCGATGGAACATATCGAATTGTTTTTCATTTCGAAGGAGATTCTACGACTTTTTTATACATAGGGCACCATAAGGATATTTACAGGTTTTTTTGATTTAGGGTATAATATAGCTATATAGCTAGATTATTATTAACAAAAATTATATGGCAAAACGAGGCACAACACTTAGTCCAAAAAAGAAATCAAGACGGTCTCATAAGACCAAGAAAAGGCTGGCGATCAAGCGAGCCATGCTTGCGAAAAAGGCTAGATAAGGTTGATTAAACGAACACCGGAGAATTTAGGAAGTAAAGGGATACTCCGATTAAAGCCATTAGCATTAAGCCCATTACTAGATGCTTGGTGTGGTGTCTTTGATATTCCTTGGAGACCATGAGCATCATTGCCATCAAGATCAATCCCAAGATAGTGCTATAGATGGTTTTGATCGCATTGGTAGGGCTTACAATAAGGCGTGTATACCAGGTGGAGAGAGGTTTATTTTCTCCCGGGTTCAAGCTCTCTGGTATTGATTTATCCACTAAATCTATATTTTGCGCGACGACAAATTTGGCTGTAGGTTCATCCTTCTCTTCGATTATTTTGACTGGCACCACTTTTGGTGTTTCTACCTTCGGTGTTTCTGTTTTAGAATTTTCAGCCGAAACGCCAGCGACTTCTGGCTCTAGCTCCGCTCCAGGTTTCACTAGCGATGCGGTGGTTTCAGATGTTACTGTATTTGTGTTTGTTTCAGGCAATGCAAATGCTATAGGTTTGCCGAAATATTCAACAACGAAAGTCGTGTTTCTTCCTTCAAAGGATCCGTCTAGAGCCATGATACCCATTTCAGTAAAACGAGGGCTAAGCACATTGGCTCTGTGGGTAGGGGAATCAAGCCAAGCCTTCTCTACCCTGGATGATTCTCTGAAGTCTATCGCTAGATTTTCTCCAGCATACACGAAACTGTAGTTGGCTTTCGTCAGCCAATACCAAGGAGTAACGCCGGAAGGACTAGTATGCGCGAAATAGCTGTTTTGTATCATATCTTCCGCTTTCATTCTCGCGGCATTCTCGAGGGTGTCGCTCCATGCTAGATCGGGCATTCCTTCAATTGCGCGGTCTTTATTAGTGAGGTCAGCCAGAACGCCCGGATACACTGCTCCAGTTAAATTGAGTTCTCGTATAATCTCGAAGTTATTCTGATTGAAATAAAAAAGGACCACGATAAGTACGGAAAGGAGGGCGACGAATTTCTTTTGAAGCAGATGCGGGACATTTCTATTCTTTTCGTGGGGGATTACCGTATGGACTACTTTCTCTAAGAATTTTAACATCTTTTAATTATACATTATTTTAGGCACAGTGTCAATATTATAATAACATCTGCTGATGTACTAATTTTAAAGTATTTGCAGGAATTACACAACACAAAACCCCTCCGACTCAAGCCGGAGGGGTTTTGTGGAATAATCTTTCCCGGATTTACAGATTTATTGCGTAGCAGAAATAACAGAAGCTACTGGAGGAGGAACTTGACCTGGGTTCTGGCTCCAGTTAATCAAGTCCGTTGGAATCGGCAGAATAACATCTGGGCAGATTGTATTCTTAGCTTCGACTAAAGTCGTCTTATAGAAGATGCCTGTTGGAAGCGTTAAACCCCAAGGAGCTAGGATTCTGTCTTTCTTTGCTACTTGGAAAGCTTTTACGGCAGCTTCAGTTAGGGGACCGAATAATCCGTCAACCACAAGCCCTGAATTCAGGTAGCCATTCAATAAATCTTGTTGCAATATCATAACTTGGCTCTGATCATTCTTGTATCCTTTGCGCATGTAGGTGTCCACATTCCAAGTGCAGAGCTCTGTCGTAGCGCCCAAGACTCGACCTTGAGAGGTTCTACGGCTTCCTGAAGTGGAGGTTGTCGTGTTATTATCATCATCATTGCCTTCGTCATCATCGTTTGCATCATATGATTCAGAATTATTCGGGTCATTGTCGGTGTGACAGCCAGGATCAGCGGAATCTATAAGTTCATCATCGTCATTATCACCTTGGTCAGAACACTGTGTTACTTCTTCTGCCGTATTTGTGAAGATGCAGGTAACTGTTTCATCTCCGCCAAGACCGATAGAAGCAGGATTGGATTCATCTGAACAGACAGCACTCGCGAGATCCCATCCCTCTGGCACAATTTCAGCAAGCGAGTAAACTCCAGGTGTGAGGCCAGAGAATGTCTCTGAACCTGTGCCCTGTACTGTAGTGATCTGGATTAAGCCTTCTACAAAATTATTTTCAAAACTGAAAGTATCATCTTCGCCTTCAACATTTTTCACTATAACGATAGTTCCTGTTTCTGGTTCATTGTCGTCATTGGTGATAGTACATTCTGCAGACTCTCCCAATGCTAGGGTGATAGTGCTGCCTTCTTGAGTGCCACCAATGCAGAGCCAGTCGCTCGCGGTATAGCCGTCGGGACCACTTTCAGAGAGCGTGTAAGTGCCAGCATCGAAGTCATCGCCACTTGAGGCGTTACCTTCTCCAGAGATTGGAGTTGGGCCAGAAGCAGTGAGTTCCCAAGCAGAAGCGCTTTCATCTCCATTGTCATCATTTATAACTTCTTTGTCTAAGGTTAAAGATGGCGCGATGTCATCGTTTACTATAGTACAAGTCGCACTTTGACCGATAGATAGGGTAACAGTATTGCCAAGAACGGGTACTGAATCTTTAACACAAGACCATTCACCTGCTTCGTAGCCATCTGGACCGCTTGTCTCAGAAAGTGTGTATGTATCTGCTTGGAAAGTTTCATCGCTTATAACTCCTCCCGCGCCAGAGATATTTGAAGGACTTTCGTTATCGCCATTTGCAGAGAGTGCCCAGTCTACTTCATCTGCGTCTCCGCCGTTGTCATTCACAACTTGTTTTACAAGTGTAAGAGATGGCGCAACATCATCATTCGTAATGGTGCAGACTTTTGTGTCGCCAACATCGAGTGTTACATTTCCATTTTCATCACAGTCTCCGCCGATAGTACCTTCGTAGCCTGATACTGGACCTTCGCTTACAACGTAGCTGCCAGCTTCTAGCACATTGCTATTTCCGCTTGTAACGATGTTTGCATCAATATAAAGTGTGAAGTCTGCGACTTCAAGCTCTCCGCCGTTGTCGTTGGTTACAGATTTAATAACAGTGAGCCCAGGCGCAACATCGTCATTTGTAATGGTGCAAGTCGCATCTTCTCCAGGAGAAAGGGTGATAGATCCATCAGCCGCGCAGTCTCCGCCGATAGTGCCCACATATCCATCAACTTCATCTTCACTTATAGTATATTCGCCTGCATCAAGAGAATTTTCAGTACCGGAAGTTACTTCATCACTGTCAATATAAAGGGTAAAATCTTCGGCATTTAATTCTCCGCCGTCATTGTTTTCAACTTCTTTAATTACAGTCAAAGTTGCTTGGTTGTCGTCATTGACGATAGTACAGTTAACTTCTTCTCCAAGAGCGATCGAGAGAGAATTGCCTTCGAGTGAGCCGCCAGTACATTCCCAAGTGCTTGCTGTATATCCAGCAGGACCATCCTCTCCAAGTTCATATTCTCCAGTTTCAAAATCATTTCCACTTGTGACACCGTCTGTGCCTGAAAGATTAACAGGTCCAGTTGCGGAGAGAATAAAGTCTAAAATATCATCAAACAAATCTCCGCCATTGTCTTGCACAAGTTCCTTGTTTAAAGTAAGAGATGGCATTTGGTCATTATTGGTTATAATGCAAGTTTTTGTTTGACCGAGAATAGCTGTGACATTGCCATTTTGATCGCAGTCTCCACCCCACGCCCCAGCCGTGTATCCGGGGATGTTTGTCTCGCTTGCTACATGAGCGCCCGGGTTAACTGCGAATGCAACCTCATCTGAAACTGCGTTACCATCAACTTTCAAAAGGAATTCGTTAGCACTTGCTTCTCCACCGTTATCATTTACAACGATTTTATTTATAACAATGTATGCTTGCTGGTCGTCGTTGGTGATCGTGCAAATTTTGTTTTCACCCGCTAGAAGTGTGACGGAACCATCAGCATCACAATCTCCGCCCCATGCTCCGGCTGCATATCCGGCTAGGCCTGTTTCAGAAGCAGTGTGAGCTCCAGCAGAAACTGTTTGAGCAGATGCCCAGGGAACGTTCCCACCATCAATTTTTCCTTGAAAGTTAGCAGTGACTGCTGTGCCGCCGTTGTCATTGGTAACTGTTTTTACTAGGGTAAGGGTCGACGGCAGAGGAACATTGTCATCGTTGGTAATCGTACAAATATAATTATTTCCAGCAACAAGGGTTGTAGCACAATCCCCGACAGCTCCTGTCTGCGTATAACCAACGAGAGCGTCTTCACTTACTGTGTAGATCCCTCCATCTGGAGTAATAATAAAATCTTTTCCTGTCTCAGATCCGGATGTTGGACTTGAAACCCCGTTGCCACCATCTGGTACTTCAACATTTGAAGAATTTTTAACATGCATGTTGAAATTAGGAGCAGTAGCTACTCCACCATTGTCGTTTACAACATGTTTTTTGACAGTAAGTACAGCTGTTGTCGGTGGAGTAGCGCAAAAAGTAGTAATTTCTGCATGAGCATCATTTCCACTATTGCTTCCGTGATATAGAAAAACTCCAAAAGTAGTAGTTACTTGCGTTGGGGTGTGTGTTGCGGTGAAAGTAAATGGATGATCACCTCCACTAGGAAGATCTATTGTAGTTATAAATCCATCTCCCCAATCAATATCAAGGTGGTATGGTCCTCCGTTAGAACCCTCAATTCCATGACCAGTGACAGTAATAGCACCGGCGATACATGTGCTTCCTGGAGGGTTGCCGTTGATGGTATCAATAAAGACTGATCCATTATCAGCTAAAGCAAAGTATGCTGGTACAAAGAGTGCAAGTACAAATACAAACGAAAGCAAACGAGATAATATTTTTTGCATAAATTTTAAAAAATAATCTTATAAAATACGACTTTGTTGATAATAATTTATGAAATAAAACCTTCAATTCAATGCAGAGCCTAGCACGATTTTCTAGATTTGTCAAACAATTTAGCGCCAAGGGTGGATATCCTGTGGATATCAAAAACCCTGATTTTTATGTCAGGATTTTTGGTAAAAATGCCATATTTTTAATAAAGAATATTTATTCCAGTGATATCCGCGGGAGCTAAGTCTCTCTTTTTTGTTTCTCCTTCTGTGCCGTATCCATACATTGTCACATCAGAACAAGAAGAATTGTAAATGTCTTTCAACCCCATGCTGTGTCCGAGTTCGTGGATAGCGATGTTCCAGAAATCCATTTTGCCAGTTTCTATGAGAGCATCTTCTGTCCACTGGAAGTTTGTATTATAAATTTGATCCCAAGCAACAAGCTTTCTATTGGATGTAGGTCCTCCGAAAATTCCCCAGACTACTGTCACTGCAATTGTGCCACTTTCAAGTGTTCCAAAAGAGACTTGATTTTCATTGTCCAGGGTATATGGGTCAACGACTGGTCCGATACCCAGACTTCCCGAGCCTAAAATATTTTGATTCACAGCGGCAGTTTCCCAAGTATTGATGCTGTGCGTTAATCTATCAAGAAGAAAATTTCCATCAAGCCCGGCGCCTGGAAAAACTTCCCAATCTTCTACATTTTTCCACTTTGCTCCGTTTGCCATTACTGCATAGCACGTCGTACTGCCTTTCGGTTTCGCGTTGCCGCCCCTTGCTTGCCCGTTTTTTTTATGCACGATGGCATAGCCTTGTACTAATTTATGAGACTTCATATCATATGCCTCACCCAAGCTAAAGACATTGGGTGTGACCTCTATCGCATTAGAAGGGAGCTTAAAACCTTTGTCGGCAGGTTTCGCAAACGTCAAATTAACGTTTAAAATTAAAGATAAAACAGAAACAAACATGACTATTTTTTTCATAAATTGTATTATACATCTTTACGTGAATGGAAGCAAACGCTGGTTAGGCACATTCAACCTCTTACTTACGACTATTTTTCCATTTCAATTTAAGTCCTGATTGGAGGAAAATATCCGCTTCTCTAGCAGTCACTTCAGAATCCAGCAGTTTAGAATAAGCATTCACCCTTTCTCCCTTTTTCTCTTTCTCTTCTGCCTCTTTTAGAAATCTCTTGGCTTCTTCCAGTGTTTTGTTCGTGTCATCAATAATTCTTTTTCTCCCCCGAGATTCATTGTTAATATTAAGATCGAGATTTTTAGAAGTTCTGTCAATTATGGACTGCACTGCATTTTTCTTTTTAGCATATCTATTTTGTATTTTAACATCATCGTTCTCTTCGATGCTTTCTTTTTTAAAAGAATTTTTTATTTTACTGGCGTTTGCCTGCGCGGATTTTGAAATTGCGGTATTTTGAATTTTCTCATTATTTTCTTCTGCATTTTCTTCACCCGCGCGAATGATGTCTAGGAGCCTCGCATGCGCATTCATCCCAGAATGGAAGTTGGTAATAATTTTATTATTTCTTTCTTCGTCTTCCTCATTTTCGGATGGCTTGATTTTGCCAAGATTTCTCTCCAGTGATGAAGTATGAATCTCTAAGAGATCGGTTAGTATTTTTTCTTTTTCAGCATCAAGCTCTCCGCGGTCGGCCAGAGTTTCCGCTTCAATCAAGCGCATCATGGCGAGAGTGCTCTCATACTCTGCTTTGCCCTCTAGGGAAAAAGTAAGAGAGTAGGAAATCGGCTCAACGATATTTACTTTCAGCGGATAAAGAGCACTTCCTGGCAAGCTGTCGAAAGAAGCGTAAACTGCTCCACCACCGCCCAAAATGAGGATCAGGCAAGAGGCAACTATGTAAGATAACAGGCGATTATTTTTCTGTATTAAAATTATAAACGAACTAAAACCCCAAGGGCTCGGTATAGGTAGGGCGGGGGAATGAAGGATGTTCTCTAGCGCGCGCCCTCTTTCCTCTCTAGTCATCTTGATCTTGCGAATTTCTGCTATCCCGGTATTTAATTTTGCATTTAATTTTTCTTCTTTCATTTTCTTATTGTTCCATTTTATCGTATCCTGTTTTCTTACGCAGTTCCAGCAACCCTCTATTGATCCGGACTGACGTTGCGTTGGCGGTAATGCCCAAGATACTTCCTATTTCTCCAGGGGAGAGACCTTCCACAAAACGGAGGTAAACTGGATACTGATAAGACGGATCGAGGTCGTAGAGCTTCTCTAGGAGGTACCTGCCTTCTGCTCCGAGCTCTGGGCTACTCTCTATCGTTTCATCTGGCAAATCGTACCCTGTCTCATTGTTATTGCTCATGAGTCTGTCTAGGGAAAAGCTTTTCTTCTTGCGATACCAGTCAATTATCAAACGATGGGCTATTGTGAAAAGAAAGGCTCTACAATTCAATATTTTTTTTTCTTGAGACAGGGTTTGCCACAGGCGCAGGAAAGTTTCCTGCATGATATCCAATGCCTGTTCACGGTTGGACACGCGAACCAAGCAAAATCGGAATATAGTATCTGATTCATTTTCATATATTTCTTCAAATGTGCGACCTATATTCGTTTTCATATGGAAAGACGTACAGGCAACCTATTTCTTACTGTGCCCTATAATCTAAAAATACAACAAAAAAATTCTTATGTCCATGTAAAAATACACTGATAAACGCTGACGAACCGCTCTTTTAGAGCGGTTCGTCTAGCTTGACACTAAACTATTTCAATTTAGTCGTCGTGCCTGTGCCATTTCAAATGATTGACATATCTTATGCACTGTCCTTGATTTCTGAATGAAGAATTGGTGAAAGTTTTCCAACCACCCTTTTTGCATTCTTTTTTATTCTGCGGAGTGTCGTTATCTCCTCCTACTTCCGTTACATGAATTTTTACCATTTGACTATCTCTCAAGCTTCCATCCGAAACTCTTACTTTGAATTTGTAAGTTCCTGGGCCTTGCGCTTCACTTGGTGTCCAAGCAAAGACCCCTGTTGAAGAGTTAATGGATGAACCACTTGGGTTGCCAGTGAGACTGAAAGTTAAGGTAGCACCGAAGTTCGCATCAGTTGCCACGGCAGTAAAGTTATGGAGAGACAGCTCAGGAATAGTTCTCGGGGTAGTAATGGCATCTAGAACTGGGGCTACGTTCGTGGGCGTGTTGTCCACGGTAATCTTGTGGACATTTCCTGCGCCGTTGCTCCAGTCTGTCATCGCGAGCGTGGCATCACGCGCGCGAACTCGGACATAATAATCTCCCTCGGCTGAACCCACCGTAGAGATCTCCGAGATTCCTAACCAGCCGCTTATGAAGAGGTTGGCTGTATAAGCCGCATCAGAATACGACTCATACTGATACTCATAAGGAGCCGTTCCCCCTGTGGAATCCGCCCAATCGACTTTGACGAACTGTGCCGAGGTAATTATCGCTCCATTAGCTGGAGAGGTAATAGCTGGCACCGACGTCGCAGCTTGTGCCACCATGGCAAAGCCTAAGGCTAAAGCTGTAAACGTACTTCCAAACAATGTTATTTTTTTCATCCCGTTTAGAAATCATCCTATTCGTACATAATTTTGTAGATATATAAAAATAGTTGATTATTGTTAAGCTTATAATTTCCTCCCGTTATGTAAATTTCTAACGGGATTCATATAAACCATGACGTACAAAAAAGGGAATTCTTACCTTCCTGTATCATTTTTCTGTGGTATAAATTTTTGAGTCTTTTTACATATAAATCAAGGTCAACAGATTTACGGTGTCCAGCTTGAAGTGCCAATGCTGTACCACCAGCAAGATACCATTTGCCAGAAGAAAAGAATTTCATATTAATACAATGCAAAAAAGCATTTTTAGTAACTTGCGGGAGAGTTTCAAAATGAATATCTTTCAAATCTATTTTAGTACCAGTGACCATAAAGCTTTTGATTTAGGGTGTACTTGGCTTCGCGGAAGATTCATAACATTTCTTATCTCACTTTTTGGGTAATTTTTAATGACCCAGCCCACTTCATTGGGCCTGCCAAATTCAAGCACGCGCTCTATGACGTAGCGTGCGTTTTTTTTAAATCTATATTTTTTACATCAGTGTCCCAAAACAGGGATTGTCTAAGTTTCATACGTCCATTATATCATATTTCTCGCATTTTTCCTAAACCAAAAACCACCTTTTTGTGGTGGTTTTTGTGCAAATCAAATTGTTACGTTGATTTTACCAAATGTTACTCATCTGCAAGCATCTTCTTAATGTCTGCGTGCAATTCAGGTGTGTCTTCATGGCCATGGTCTTTTACGGCATGATGCACTGCCAAAGGCACTACCTCTGCCTCACTTCCCGATATGCACACCGAACAATTCTTCTCACTTGGAAATTTTCTACAATCTGCTATTTTTCTTTTTTCCATATTTTTTAAATATTAACTAATAATATGTTGGTCATTATATCATTTTTCAATACAACAGTCGTAGGTGGATAACTTTATAAACAAAAAACCCGCCACTTGGCGGGTTTTTTGCGATTATACTGAGCTGTGGGGAAACTACGGAGTCGTTCCAACATTAGTTGGAATCTCGTAGAAGCGAAGTTGAGCCAACTTTAAGCCATCATTGTTGTAGCTCCAGAAGTAGTTATTCAACTCGTTATCAAACAATCCCTCACGTACATCGCAAGTTCCATCACCGTCTGTGTCTAAGCAGAGAGTGAGAAGTTGCTTACTAACATTTGTGAAGTTTGACTTGCCTGTTCCGCGTACAAGAACTACATTTTCAGTTGAGCACCAGGTGTCACCAGCTACATCGTCGTAACAAGTAGTTGCTACAGCCGAACCTCCTGGTTTGCCGAGAGCCCGAGCGTAGACACTGTATGCAGTTACGCCATCGTTATCTGGGTCAGGATTTGGAAGCTGAAATGTTGATGGTCCGTCCGTACAATTTCCATCAAGCACCTGGAAGTCGCCGATCGAAAGGTTTATCTTGCAGTTTCCCACAAGTGGCACAAAGATACGATGACCATTTGAACCAGTCATATCGGCAGTTTTGCCTTTCGAGACTCCAATAATATTCAAGTTGTAATGCGCACCGCTTGGTGCGCCGTTGCCAGTCGCGCTACTTACTAGTGGCATAAATGCTATAACTAAAGCCAAAACAGCTAGAACCAAAACACTTACTCCTATTTTTATACTTTTTGTCATATTTTATTTTTGCGAGGATTCTGACTTTTAATCACAAACACTTCACCCCTCACCAGTGAAGCATTTGTTGTTATTTAATAATTTACTAGTTAAGAGGACAAGGATCCTGCAATGCTTCATACTCTGCCTTAAGTGCATTGTATGCATCCTTTGTGCCTGGAAATACTCCTTGAAAATCTGATATTACATCGCCGGCGGTACCTGGGTAATCAGGAATGCTGTCGGCATTTAATAACGCACCTGTGATGATTCTTCCAAGAGCATTGATTCCTCCTCCGCCTTGACTTAATACATCAACAAGAGTCATACCAGGAAATACTGTTTCATCGAACACAGTGTCGAAGAGATCAGTAGGTCCGTATATATTATACGAATCAAAGTGCTGGTCTTGTTTCCAGTATCCTGGCGAGCAACCTTGAGTTGCTGGAGGGGTAAAGGTATTTGTGAATGTACAAGTTACGGTTTCTCCTGCTTCAAGCTGTATATTGTTTACTGGAGACTGATCACTACACGTAGCGCTTGATAGACTCCAGTTAGCTGGAAGATTCACTTCAGCCACTGAATATGCGCCAGCCGCTAATGCTCCGCTGTCATTTTGATTTCCATCTGTCAGGTTAAAGTTGTTGCCATAACTAGGATCAAATTCAAAACTCTGCGGGTTTCCATCCGGATTCGTTTGCTTCACTATGATTATGTGACCTGGATTTTCAGTATTATTGAACACACATCGTACTGTTTCTCCCGGTTCGACAGTAAAATTGGCAGTACTACCATTACCAGAACTATTTTGGTCATTACATACAATTGAACTCAAAGTCCATCCTGTTGTAGCGCCTTCTGTTACCGAGTATTGTCCTGCCACGACATCTTTACCCTCTACTCCATTATCAACGAGAGAAGTAACTATCTCTCCGGTAAATCCGAATGATTGCGCGCTTCCTGCTGGAGTAGTCTGCTTTTCAATTTCAATTCTGCCACCGTTCAAAGTGTTTGTGAAAGTACAAGTCACAGTTTCGCCTGCGTCAAGATCAATTGCGCCCGGCGTACTTTGATCTCCTTGCTCTGTGCTATCGCAGTCAGAAACGGTTGAATAAGCCGGGTTTGCTGTTTCGGCAACATCGTATGCGCCAGGAACAAGACCGCTGTATGTCTTTGTGTTGCTTAGTTCATCAACATTATCTCCGTCATCTTCCAATGAGAATGCTCCATCAGGAAGAGTATTTGTAGTGAAAGCAAAATCAGTTTCATCATCTGGTACGGTGTTTTTGATTATAACTATTGAACCCGCCACCCAAGTTTTCTGGTTGCTGATGTCATGAGCTCCATAGCCATTAGTTGCAACAGCAACGTTTAGCCCACCCACATTTACTGTACCGCCTGCATTGACAGTTCCAACTCCAGGAGTTGGAGAATTTATCTGTACTGTACATTCTCCATTTACATCCGTTGGACCAGATGGACCGCAAGTGCCTCCTGTAATAGATCCCGTGCCCGTGATGCTTGAGCTAATCGTTACACCAGAAGCATCTACCCATCCTACTATACCATCATTCTTTTCTACGAAAACAGTAAACGTATGGGGAGAATTTACAGGGTTTGTTCCAGATTGAGAGATTGTAATTCGAGCATCCACCCAAGTCTTAATATTTGAAATATTGAATGCGCCATTACCATCTGTTGCAACAGCAATATTAATATTGCCGATACCGACTACAGCTGATGCATTTACCGTAGATTGTCCTGGAGTTGCTGAGCTAACAATGATTGTACACTGACCACTAATGTTGGTGTTACCAATAGTACACGTTCCTCCAGTGATGCTTCCAATACCAATCTCGGACTCAGCAACATCTTCATTGCTGGCCGCAATCCAACCACTACCATCATTTCTTTCTACAGTCACAGTAAAAGTGTGAGGATCGTTTACAACATTAGTGTCAGTTGTGCCAATCGAGATTCGAGCAGCCACTACCGAAAGTGGCTCGCAAGCACCTACTGAAGAATTGTAGTCAGCATCACCGCTGTAGGAAGCCTGGAAGGAATAAAAACCAGGTACCAGTGGTCCTTGAGAAGAAGAAGGATGAGCTATACCAGCGACTAAAGGAATGTCAGTACCTGAAGCCACCGAATCACCAGTACACTGACTTGATCCTGTGTAGAATACAAAGTCAACATCTCCAGTTGGAATCGGACCAGAAGTGGCTGGAGATACTGTGGCTTTATCATGAACAGTTGAACCCGCAACGACTGAAGTAACTACAGCTTCTGAGGCATCGTGGATTTGAGTAACGGTTGTAGAATCGAGTTTTACAAATGGTGTAGCTGTAGGAGTAGTGGCGCCGACCGGCGTAACGTCATTATCACCAAAATGAGATGTTCCTTCTGCATAAATTGCGGAAGCATCCAGGTCCCCATCTATACCAACGTCAGCACTGTTAACCACATAAGGTGCCAAAGCGGAATTAAACGGAACGCCAAAGCTTACTAACGGAACTAGTCCGCCATCTACATCAACGGAGGTGCTGTTAGGTAATGTGATATCAAGGTCTCCACCCCCATAGTTGCATTGAGGTGGTCCAACATGAGTAAGGGTTGCTTTGTAATATATTGTGTCTCCGGGACTGGCAGAAAACACAGGTGTTGTACCGTCAACTGTAAATACTCCTAATAATAGGGCCGGACCAGTTGAACTACATCCACCTGGATCAGAGTGTGCATTTGCTATATTTATCACAACCCCAAACAATGCAATCGCGACTAAAACTCCGAAAGCTAAAACCTTCATACTCAAACTCATATTTTTTATTATAGATAACATTTTTTTCTAAAAATTATTTTAATAATACAAATTAATAATATTTTTCCATATTATCGCCAATATGGAACTCGCTATGGTTAAGACGAACCAGGGTTAATTATATTTCATTTTAAAATTCGATGTCAATCAAGTTTTTGTGTATTAAAGGTGGATAAGTCCAATAGAAAAAGTAAAAGACATCTACAAGGCGTTGCCTTGTAGATTCTATCGGACACAGTATGTCTTTTATCGGACATAAGTCCTTTATAAAGGACATGAGGTGATAAATGTCCTTTAGAAATCGATAGAAAGCTCCAACTCAAACAGCCCTGATAAAATCAGGGTTTTTTGGGTAGAGTATTGATTAAATATTAAGAGCTACAGTGGTTGCCCCGGGTATCGGTGCTGGGGTGTTGTAGACTCCAGCGCTCCAGTTGATGAGGGGAGCAGGAATACCTAAACCAAGGTCTGGACACATGATATTGTTCATTTCTGTTTGAGTCGTGAGGTAGAATATGCCAGTTGTCTCGTCTATGCCCCATGGTCTTAATACTTTATCATTATGGGCAAGCTGGAAGTTTCTAACAGCGGCTTCAGTCAGGGGTCCATATACCCCGTCTGTTACAAGACCAGCATTCATGTAGTTATTTAAGAACGTTTGCACCTTTACCACTGCAGTTACATCATTTTTATAGCCTACTCGAAGGTACTTTTCCACATAGATACCGCAAGAAGTCTGTTCGCCCAAAACTCTTCCATTCTCCTCGTCATTATCATTTCGAACATAAGAATCAGCGTTATTTGCGTTGCCGTCAGAGTGACAACCTGGATCATCTTCATCTATTAGAGTGTCTTCAGGGTCATTGTTATCCCTGTTGTCATTACACTGCCTAGTGCGTCTTCCGCCTCCGCCTCCGCCTCCGCCACTATTATTTTCCGGGGAGGCAACATCCGTTTCATCGTTATCATTCGCATTATATGAATTTGCATTATTTGCATTTCCATCAGTGTGGCATCCAGGATCATTCTCGTCTACTAGTGTGTCTTCAGGGTCAGCATTGTCTATGTTGTCGTTGCATTGTGAATTTTCCACTGCAGGATTTACCGTAATTGTAACTTCATCATCATCCGTAGCGCCGTCATCATCTGTAACAGTCAATTTGAAAACATAAGTGCCAGCCACAAATCCTCCTTCTACCGCTGGAGACACAACATCTGCGGGATTAATATTTGAAGGGCCTGAAACAAAACTCCAGACGTAAGATGTGATTGTTCCATCCGAATCAGTACTATTTTCTCCGTTGAATTGAACTAAATTACTTGGAAGTGTAATTATTTGGTCAGGACCAGCATTAGCGACAGGGGAATTATTTCCGCCTCCGCCTCCTCCATTTGCAGTTTTACAAATACGAATGTGAACTGATCCGACATTCTTGGCATAGCTTCCTTGAAGCTCACCGATGCCCCCGATGGCGTTCACGATGAAATTAAGAGTATCGCCATTCTGCAAATCTAGATTTACACCCACTCCTCTTGCGCCGTTGGCAACCTTCGTTCTGCTTAGATCATAAGGAGGATCAAGGAGGAGAGAACTGATACTCGTCAAGGCGTTAGAAACTCTCTGGCCTCCGAGAGGCATTGTAACTGGTTCAGTATCAGGACCGAAGGCTACGGCTTGATTTTTAACTATGAAAAGCGAACTGCCGTGGAATCGAGCTTGGCTGTCCGTCGTCCAATTGCCCCAAGAATAGTTGCTATACTCCGAATCAATCAAACCAACTGGCGAAGTCATTTCAACTTTGAAAGTGCCATCTCCTAGATTGTTAGTATAAGCTACGCCGTCTTCATCAGTGGCCGGGAGTGTAACTTCTGGGCTTCCTGCTGGGCAGACAGAATTATCTGGAACCTCTGCTACGTTGAAGGCTACACAATGAAAGCTCATTTCAGGACCATCGCCTTGTTCGAGGTTGTCGTAATTTGATACATCATTGTTGCAGTACATTTCAGCGGAAATGTTAGAGCCCGGAAGATTGCCTGTCTCTCCTCCGAAGGGGATGTAACCATCTTTTAGAACTTCTCTTACCCAGAAATGCCAGACATCTTCAGTATTAAATGTGGTTGTCAGGACTCCATTTGCGTTTGTTGTGCTAGGGATCGTTATCCATGGTAGAGGGGCAGGACCGACAAAAGATCCGCCTGGATCAACAGGAGCATTTTGAATATCTGGTCCCCAATATATAACTTGAAATTGCCAGTTCGGTTCGAGGCGGCACTGCGGGTGACTTGTGATGAAGTCTGTGGCTGTAGTCGCGCCGATCGATACATCAGCCCCGCTCCAATTTGGAAGATCTGTCTCATTGGGGCAGACGATTTTTGTCATCGTGATGGATTTGGTTCCTGGAGCTGGCGCATTTGTTTCATCATTATCGGTCGGGTCATATGTTGCGGCATTATCTGGATTGCCATCAGTGTGGCAACCTGGGTCATTTGTATCTACGAGATTGTCTCCATCATTGTCTTGATTGTCATCACACTGTGGAATCGGCGCATTCGTTTCATTGTTATCATCCGGATCGTATGATGCCGCATTATCTGCGTGCAAGTCCGTGTGACAGCCCGGATCATTCGCGTCGGCGAGAGAATCTTCTGGATCATCGTTGTCCACAGTATCGGAGCACTGAGGCAGTTGCGGCAATGAATGACACTTCACACTGACACTATCTATAAACATTCCAGTACCTGTAGGCACGAGTTCTTCGCTAGTGTCAAGGAGCGCGAAAGCAGTGTTGGCAGTCGTAGCAACGTGAGAATATTTTTTTGTTTTCCAATCTGTATTTGTCAGAGAAGTACCGTCAGCAGAGACTGTCCCTAGAACAGTATCGTTTGCGAGAATACTTGTTCTGTTGTCGGCTAGAGCGATGTGAGGTCTTGGAGAGTAAGCAAAAGATATTTCGTAAGTAGCGCCTGGGATCGTGGCTATGTTCTGAAGTACTCGCTGAGTATCACCACCATCAATCTCGGCATATTGAGATCCGCTGTGCGCTAACCATGGAAGATCGTCTTCAGAATAGCCAGCTTGTATTTCAAGACCATAAACTAATGTATTTGATGTCCAACCCAAACCAGGAGTATCCCAAGGGAAAATAGTCCACTTTTTAGAGTCTGTTACCTCCACGTCTTCAAAACCACCATTTTGGAGGAGTTCAACGTTTGGGTTGCAAATTAGAGTTTCAGTATTTTCTAATTCAGCAGAGATCACTCTGTGAAAACTGAAACTCATGAGAGAAAATAACAAAACAAATACGACTATTCTTGTAAATTTTTTCATAAATATTTAAATAATAATTTTTATACGGACTTTTAATAATAAGATTAAATTAGAAAACTGAAAAGAAAAACACAAACAAGTTCCAAACACTAAGTCGTTCATGAGTAAAGATTATTACATATACACAGAAGGACGCTACCATAATATGAAATATTTGTCAATTGACACTGTGTATAAGGTGTATAAGTCAAGATATAAAGTGAAAAACGTGACCGATTAAAAAATGCCAATTTCTATAAAGGACATTATCAATGTCCGATAGAATAATGTCATGTCCTTTAGAATTATTGGTTAATTTTGTCAAAAAAATTTGCTTTTACCTCTAATTTTTTGGTATAATATAAGTATGGATAATATAAAGAATAATCTTTGGATTTTGGGGGTTGCTTCGCTTATTTTTTCCATAGTGTTTTTTGTGTCGGCGCATAATTTTTCGAAACAAGGATCATTTGTCGAAGTGAAAGGGCTCTCGGAGAGGATAGTCAAGGCAGATGTTGCTATCTGGACAATGAATTTTGAAGTTAAATCAAATAATATTGATTCACTTTATGCTGACATAGAAAAGAATACTTCCGCGATAAATACTTTTCTACAAGAAAAGGGTTTTGAAGCTTCTGAGATAAATGTTGCTCCAGTTAATATTTATCAAGATACATACAGAGACGCATTGTTCAGATATAACTCCAATACGCAATTGTCTGTCTATACTAAAAAAGTCGATCTAGTTCGATCTGCCTCTAAAGATACTTTGCTTCTAGTTAAGAGGGGAGTTACCTTAAATCAGAACTCCATTGAGTTTCAATTTTCGGATATCAATAGCATCAAACCAGAAATGCTCGCCGAAGCCATCAAGAATGCCAAAGCGTCAGCCGAGCAATTCGCAGAGGAGTCTGGGTCAAGCCTAGGCGGCATCTCTCGAGGGAATCAGGGAGTCTTCGACATCACTGACAAAGATCCCGGCTCACCTGAATACAAAAAAATACGTGTAGTTTCCAGCTTGAGATTTCTATTAAAATAATAAATTATGAATGAACTGACGGTTGAGGAGAGGCGTGTAATTATAGAAAAGGGAACAGAGCCGCCCTTCACGGGCGAGTATGAGAAGAATACCGAGGGTGGGACGTACGTCTGCCGTCAATGCGAGGCCCCTCTTTATACATCAGAGCAGAAATTTGAATCCACTTGCGGCTGGCCTTCCTTTGATGATGAAATATCTGGCGCGATAAAGAAAACTCTAGATGCAGATGGTGTGCGCACAGAAATAACTTGCGCCAAATGTGGCGGACATCTAGGGCATCTGTTCCAGGGCGAACACCTGACTCCGAAAAATATTCGTCATTGCGTGAATTCAATATCAATGAAATTCATCCCCGGGAAATAAAAAACAACAATATACTCCCTTATTCGTACGAATAGGTAAATAGACATTAGGGTGGTATAGTATTAAGCATGAAGGATTACGAAAAAATATTAAAAGCTTTAGCAAATCGGCGACGATTGCAAATTATAAAGTATCTAAAGGATAAAAAACTTGCTACGGTAACTGCGATTGCGGAACATATAAAACTATCATTCAAATCTACTTCAAAGCATCTGGCTGTTTTATTTGGGGCGGGGATTGCGGACAAGGAACAAAAGAATCTTTCTATGTTTTATTTTGTGACTAATCCTTTGCCCAAATTAGCAAAACGGATCGTTGATCTTATTTAAGAATATTTCTTCTCTTCTTTGTATTTACCTATTCGTACGAATAAGCCGATGGCTTATTATTGGAAATTATGGTATTATTTGAATATGAAATCCAATATATTTATTTTTCATGGAACTGCCGGGTATCCGGAAGAAAATTGGTTTCCCTAGATGAAGCAAAAATTAGAAGAAAAAGGATGTAGAGTTTTTGTACCTAAATTTCCGACTCCAGAAGGACAGTCGCTTGATGCTTGGTTTAAAGTTCTAGAAGATTACCGGCAATACATAGATGAGAACAGTATTTTTATAGGGCACAGCCTTGGATGCATGTTTTCCCTAAGAGTGCTTGAGAAGCTTGGGCATAAAGTAAGAGGAGTATTTTTAGTTGCTGGAATGGTAGGCATAAAGCCAATAGTCAATTATACAACCGACTATGCATTTGGCGGATTTGATTTTGATTTCGAGATTATAAGAAAAAAATCAGATCATTTTACTGTCTTTCACTCAGATAATGATCCTTACGTGGGTCTTGCTAACGGAGAAAAATTAGCAGAGTATTTAGGTGTTTCTCTTACCTTTATTCCTAATGCTGGACATTTTAACGCAAAGGCAGGGTATTTGACCTTCCCTGATTTATTGGAAAAGGTTAAAAATATTTTATGACTAAAAAAATTGTACTAGCAGGAGGGTGTTTCTGGGGATTAGAAGATCTAATCAGGAAACAGTCGGGGGTGGTCGATACGACCGTCGGCTACACGGGCGGAAATGTGGAAAATCCGACATATGAGAATCATGAGGGTCACGCGGAAGCCGTGGAGATAGAATATGACGACGAGAAAACTTCTTATAAAAAGTTGCTGGACTTTTTCTTCCAAATACATAATCCAACAACATTGAACCAGCAGGGCAATGATAGGGGAACATCTTACCGTTCTGCTATTTTCTACGGCAATGAGGAAGAGAAGAAAGAGGCGGAAAATTTTATCGACATTGTCAATAAATCAAAAAGGTGGAAAGATCCAGTAGTCACCACGCTCGAGCCTTTGACAAAATTTTATCCGGCGGAAGAGTACCATCAAGATTATTTGGAGAAAAATCCAGGCGGATATACTTGCCACGCGATATATTTTGACAGCTATCTGTAGGGTAAAAGTTTTTGAAATGAAACTTTTACCGGTACGGACTTTTTTCTGGTGAAAAAAGTCCTGAAGTTCTCGGCTCGTCAGCCTCGAAACCCCTCAAAAGTTTCATTTCAAAAACTTTTTGAACTAGAACTTTGTTCCACGAAGAAGCATTTTCACAAGCAGATTTAGCTCGATCGTGGCGACTCCGACGACTTTGTCAGCTCCGCCGTAGTATAAGTACAAGAGCCCCTTGCGCTCTATCACGCCGCAAGGGAAAACCACATTATTCACTATGCCAACTTTCTCGTAGGGTTCTGTCGGTTCGAACATCGGGTCATCCGTGCGCGCGAGGACGAGGGTCGGATCTTTTTTATCAAGCAGTACGGCGCCGATGCGGTAAGTGTTGTGATTCTTGGAAATTCCATGGTAGAGGAGAACCCAGCCATTTTTAGTTTTAATTGGCGGAGCGGCAATGCCGACTTTAGCGCTATCCCATGAGCTGACCTGCGGACCGAAAACGCGGATGCATTTTTTAACAGTATCAACTTTGAAATTAAGAGAATGCAAATAGTCTCCACAAACTTGATTACTGACCCTGTGTAAAATAAAATAGCCCCCTTTAAATTTCTCAGGAAAGATGCAAGTATCTTTGTCGTCAAAACCGCCGGGAGTTATTATCAAAGGTTTCTCCCAGTTCCAATTGTGAGCGACGAAATCTTTCTCACTGATCGAAGTGACAGCGACGCGGGGCGGACCAATGCCGTCAAACGCGGTGTAGAACATATAAATATTTTTTCCTATTTTTGTCAGGCGAGGATCTTCGCAACCGGAATTGCCTCCAGCAATTTTTTTTGTTTCGAAATCTTCACGCGGTATGTATATGGGGTCGGGCAGTCTCTCAGAAATCGTTATTCCATCGCTAGTTTTAGCATAACCAATAGTGGAAGTATTGTCCTCCGAGAGCGCGCGATAGAGGATGTGTATATCCTTGTCGAGCCTGATTGAGGCCGGATTGAATGTCGCTTTAGCTTCCCAAGGATGTTCTCTGATGGGTGAAATAATCGGATTAGTTTTTGCTCGTCGGCACTGCCACCGTAACATAGTCTTTGGATGAATTGTTCCCAGAAGGTCGGTGAGACTAACGTGTGCTTTGCAGGTGGTTGTGTCGGCGGCGCCGTAGTAGATGGTAAGCTTGTCGCCATGGAGTGTCGCTCCGCTCGGGAAGACTATGTTGTTGACGTGTCCAAAAAGTTCATAGGCCTCATTGGGCGCGACGATTGGCCCTTTCGTATGCCCGATTACTTTTTTAGGATCAGCTATATCTAAGAGGAGTGCTTCAATGCCGAAAACACGTTCATTGTTATCAGGGTGGGGGAAGTAGTTCTGAATGTGTGAATATATTAAAAGCCAACCACTTTTTGTCTTGATCGGAGAGGCGCCGACTTCGATGTGGTCATACGAAGTGCGACGTGGATTGATGACATACTTATCTATATTGGCATGCCATTTCTCCCAGAATTTTGGATTCCAGAAATCCTCCACCCTATCGGCTTGCGCGATCGCAATTTGCGTTCCAGGTCCGTCAGTATGAGCTGTCAAAATTAAAGTAGCTTTGCCCCCGATGCGTTCACTGAAAAGGGTTGCCGCCTTAGCGTTGAAGGTAGTGACTAGGTGCCGTTCACTTACTTCCTTTAAATCTTTCGATACTGCCACAGCGACCTTGATATTATCGGCAGAAAAAGGATAACCCCCGAGAGCGGTGTAGAAAGTGTAATAACGTCCTTCAAAGTATGTTATTCGCGGATCTTCACAACCAAACTTTTCCCACTCCATAACGGGCGCGATGAACTGCCTGCGTTTTTCAAAATGTGATCCGTCTTTGCTCTCGCCGATGCCGATGACTGAAATCTGCGAAGGATTGCGCAACGAATCTGTAGCTGAAATTGCTCTGTATACGCCATAAAATATCTTACCGACTTTTATGACGCTCATATTGAAAGCAGCTGAGGCTTCCCAGTAATGACCTTTGTCGGGAGTTAATATCGGATTGTGGTGAGATCTTTTTACAACGAACATAAAATAATTAAGGTTCAATCTTTCTGCTCTTTAACTTCACCACTCGGTGACTTATCAACTCCTCTAAAAATTTATCAAGGTTTACAGTTGCTACGCAAGAAACCTTGTCTGCGCCCCCGTAGTACACGAACAATTCTCCATCTTTGACTATCGCTCCACAAGCATATATCACACCACCTTTGTAACCTTCATTCTCATACCATAAATCAGGTTCCAAAATCGGCTGAATTGAATCGCATAAAACTTTGCTAGGATTCTTGGAATCTAAAATCATTGCATATAATTTGTATCTACCGGAATCATTTTTCTCAATGGCATGATACAGGACGAGCCAGCCATACTTTGTTTTAATGGGAGCAGGTCCAGCTCCTCGCACAAATTTACCGGAGGCTGTCCATGAAGCTTCCTTATTATGGACGCTGTGTATGAACTTTCTGCCATCAAGTTCATCAAGAGAATCAAAATAATCGATCATGATGTTCGGCGAAATACTGTGTAATATCGCGAACTTACCATTTATTTTTTCTGGAAAAAGAACCCAGTTTTTATGCACTTGACCTGGCGGAGAAATTAGAACCGGACCTTTCCAATTGTTGAAACGCTTTGCCAGAAAATCTTCCAAACTGATCGAGATGAGCGCGATGCGGACTGAACCCCATCCATCAAACGCGGTATAGAGCACATAGACCCTATTGTCAATGAGTGTCATTCTTGGATCTTCGCTTCCGCCTCCCCATCCGCCTCCAGAACTATAATCAATCGATGGCAGTGTTGTGTCATACTTAAGGCCGATATAGGGGAAGTAAGCAGGTCGGGGATAAGTCTCATTGATGGTAAAGCCGTCAATGCTGTTGGCATAACCCAAGACAGAATTGTCGCTGTCTCCTATTGCTCTGTATAAAATGTGTACTTTGCCACTAGAGTAGATCGCTGTCGGATTAAATGTGGCTTTAGACTCCCAGGCATATGGTCGAGGTTCAATGATTGGATTGCGCGGAGATCTCTTTAATTCGGATCCGACTTTTCTTGTTATTTTCCCCTTTACTGTTGTTTTCCTTGTGGTGGTCTTCTTCAGAGCGCCACGAACAGTAGTTTTTTTCTTACTTCCAATGGGCCCGCTTTTTGCGGATACTTTTTTGGTCTTTGGTTTTTTATTTTTTGGCGCGACCATATTTGTCTTCATAGCGAATGATGTCTTCTTCGTCAAAATCTCCAGTAGCTACTTCAACTAATATCATACCAGATAATCCCGCAATCCACCTGTGTTTAGCGCCGACTGGAGCACAATACTCAGCGCCCGGAGCAACGTCGTATTCTTTATCTTCAATAAGAACTTTTCCATCACCCTCCACAATATGCCAGAATTCTTCGCGTTTAGTATGACTTTGCCAACTTGTTTCTTCTCCTGGTTTTACTCGATGAACTTTTACTGTTGAAGGACTGTTGTAAGTTAGCTGTCGAAACTGTCCCCATGGACGTTCTATTGTGAAGGGTTTGAATTCCATTGTTTAATTATACTCTTCTTCATTTTAATGACAAGATTTTCTGCATTAAAATATCCGCTGGAAGGAACTTTCCCTCCAAGGAAACATAGAATTTCCCTTTTATTCTACTTTTATCGGCTGAAATCGGCGTTCCACTCGCTTGCAAAAGTTCATGATCATTATAATTGTCCCCTATGGCCATAACATTTTCTTTCTTTAACTTAAAAATTTTCATGACCTTACGAAGACCGACAGCCTTGGTTTGATCTTTTTTTATCAAAATGTCGTATGCTTCACCGTTCCAATGAGTGGTAAGATTTCTTTGAGTCTTTACGATTTTTTCAACCCCCTTTAATTTTTTAGTGCAGTGCATGGTGATGATAAATTCTTTAGGTTCGAATCCTTTTACATTCTTATTTTTAATCGCAGTCTTTTTAAGTTTAAAGAACATATCTTGCAAATGCTTAAAACTGTTCACATGCTGGTAGATTTTTCCTTTATACCAAGTAGCGCTACCGCATTCATATGTCAGACTGACGAAAGGTAATATTGATCTAAACATTTCTTGGAGCATATAAAGTCCTCTACCAGAACTGATATTTATCAAAAATCCTTTTTTATATAATTTTTTTATCTGCTCTATTTGTTTTGACGCGATTATTTTTGTTTCAAGAGTAGTGATATTCCCCGCCTGTTTTATTTTAGTACCTCTTGGAACAATTACTCCATCAACGTCGAAAACAATCATTTTTATTTTGCTTAGATCTTTTTTAGATAATTGATTTAAGGGTTTCATTGTCTATTTATTCTTCTTTACGTATTCTTTTAATAACTCCGACGAGCTTCTAATTTTACCGCCCTTCCCGACATTAAAAACTCGTCTAATCCCCAATTTTTTACATAATTCAATTTCTGGATTTAGGGAAGATTTAGGATCTTTGGCATCTTTCACATTTCTGTCACCTCCATTTGCAAATATATGTGGACGAAATTTTAATAATTCTCTACAAATGCTCATATCTTTCGGATTTCTCTTGTGGCTTGAAATTATCACTTCATCGACATGGCGGAAAGAAGCTATAACTTCGGCGCGGTCCTCCGCGCCCATAAAGCCATGACCCTTTTTTTTGCGAATCCAATGATCATTGTTAATAACCACTACCAATTTATCTCCCAGTTTTTTAGCTTCTTTGAAAAGTCGAGTGTGTCCTGGGTGTATAGGATCGAAACCGCCGGAAACCATTACCACCTTGTGATTTCTTGATACCCCTCTCTTTTTAATAGATGGAGCCATAGGGAGATTATACTATATATTTGTAAATAATAAAATGATAGAATATATCAATGATTGAATGGATAGAATGGTTGCGGGTGTTTATAATAAACCATCGATCCCTTGAATATATTATCATCTTGGGAGGGGTAATATTCGGGGGAGAATTTGCCCTGTTTGCTCTCGGCTTTCTGGTGGCACAGGGGGTCTTGCCCGCCTTTTCTGTTGTCGTATTAAGTTTTCTTGGGTCTTTTCCTCCAAATATTTTGTGGTTTTTGCTTGGCAAAACAGCTACAGTAGAAAGAATAATTAAACATCGTTACGCCAGCACTATATCGATTATTGGAGAGGCGGTAACTCGGGCGAGCCGGGGGAACCATTTTATAGGCCTTATTTTTGCCAAATTTATTGTTGGAACCCCAGTTGTATTAACTACATATGTACAGAAAACAGACCTTTCATTTTGGCAGTTTATTTTTTATGAAACACCGGCCATTGCCCTGTCTCTCCTTATTCTTATTTCGATCGGATATCTTTCGGGTCTTGGGTTTACATACTTGGCGGATATTTTCAATAATATTTACGTAGCAATAGGATTTATCTTGCTCATAATGGCCATTATCTTGGCGGCTCAGTCGTGGCTGAAAAAAAGATTTACGGATGTAAAAAATTAAAAATTATAGTATAATCTAAGTATGCAGATAAATTTACAGGGCAAAAATATGGAGTTAACGGAAGCTATTAAGGGTTATGTTTTAAACAAAGAAACTACCCTGGGCAGGCTCCTTGAGAAGGCTGAAGAAGCGGGAGGAGAAGTGGCGGTTTCTTTTGAAGTTTCTAAGGCCACGAATCACCACAAATCAGGGAGTGTTTTTCATGCTGATTGCTTGATTAATTTAAAGGGCGAGAAATTTTACGGGAGCGCTGACGAAGAAGACCTATATCAGGCAATAGATAAAGTAAAGGAAAATCTCTTCAGAGAAATCACTAAAAATAAAGATCGCAGGCAAACACTCTTCAAGCGTGGAGCGGCTAGTGTGAAAAAAATGCTGAAGGGTCTCTCCAAGCGTAACCCGTTCACTTCGAAATACTGATTTTTTGAAATTCCTCCCAAGTTATCTCTTTTTTACCTTCAGGCAAAACTTTTTTGATGATGAACTGGTTGTTTTCGAAAACTGCGTCAGTAACGATAATTCTCTTGCCATTCTTGAAAAAGAAAGTACGAGGCCAGGGGGCATAAGCGCGGAATTTACGCCAGTTTTTTACAGGGTCGCCTCTGGGATCAATTTCTCCATCGGCTTTTGTAATTTTTTTTACACAAATGGCTGCGCTGTGGTCTTGTTCTTTCGGCTTTATTTTACCAGCGATAAATTCTGGAATAATTTTCACTAAAAGTTCTCCACCTAATTTCGCCAAAGATTTTTCTAGATCTTGAAGCGATTCATTTCCTGAAAGGGGGATTTTCTCTTGCGCGAGGATTGGTCCGTGGTCCATTTCTTCATCAATTTTTATGACAGTGACGCCTGTCTCCTTGTCTCCATTTAAAATAGTTGACACGATAGGGGAGGGTCCGCGGTAGCGCGGCAGAAGCGAGGGGTGAATATTGATAGCCCCATACTTTGGAAGATCCAAAATTTCTTTAGGAATTATTTTTCCATAAGATACCACCACAAAAAAGTCAAAATCCCCCTGAATTTCTCCTTTACTTAATTTCTCTGGCTGAATAAGCTGGATATTCTGTTGTTTAGCCCATAATGCGGTGGGTGGCGGAGTTATTTCTAAATTTCTTCCTCGTGGTTTATCCGGGTTGCTGATAACGAGCGCAGGGACGAAACCATTTTCATGTAACTTTCGAAGTGTGGGTACGGAAAGCGGTTCTCCACCAAAGAATGCAAAATTAATTTTAGGCATGTTGTGGTTGCTCTGCTTTTATATCTTTTGCGTGGTCGATAAAGAGAATGCCGTTTAGATGATCTGTTTCATGTTGGAAAATCTGCGCAAGCAATCCCGATGCGCCCCTTGTGAATTTTTTACCAGTTTCATCATAAGCTTCGACAGTCGCTTTTGTTGATCTAAAAGTTTTGCCATAAAGCGGGCGAACAGAGAGGCAACCCTCTGGCACCCATGTCCTTTCACGGGAGAGTTTGGAAATTTTCGGGTTAATGAAGATTAGATTTTTTATTTTCGATTTAACTTCTACTGCATCATTCTTTTTTTTCTCCCCAGACATTCTTTCCTTCCTATTGTTCAAGAAGTCTTTTTCAAAAATTTTTCCAGATACGACAAAAATTCGGAGCGAATACCCGATTTGCGGCGCCGCTATCGCCACTCCATCACTCTGACTAGCCAGCGCCTCCCGCATTTCTTTCAGCACCCTTTTTGTTTTTATTGTTTTAATATCTTTGAGATCGACATCCTTGGCAATTTCACGAAGAACCTTTTCTTCCCCGCCTGCAACGCTATGCGTAGCATTGCGGGCAGGTTTTTGATTGGCTTGTAAAATTTTTCTAATCATCTCTATTTATTATAGTTCCTTCAAATATTCTAGAAGTTTTCCTAATTTCACAGTGTCCTGGGAACGATTGCCCATATTTCGCACTATTACGGAATTATCCAGCGCCTCCTTAACTCCGAAGATTATGGCGTAGGGGATAGAGAGCTTTTCGGCAATGGCTAATTGAGATCCAAGACTATCTTTAGAAAGTGATTGGGCAATGGGGATATGCGCCTTGCGCAATATCTCGATCACATTCAGGCTTTTCAATTTTGCCTCAGAGCCAAGCTGGATAAAATAAATTTTTGGTTTCTTTAATATGCGGGGTGCGAGCTTTTTATACCAGGGAGATGCGACTATTCTATCCACTCCAATCGAAAATCCCACGCAAGGGACATCTTTCTTTGAACCTATTTGGCGAGCCAGATAGTCATAGCGTCCGCCGCCCGCGAGGGCCATTGGCGCGCTCTCTTCACTGCCTGCTTGCTCGATAATTTCAAAAACAGTGCGAGTATAATACGAAAGTCCGCGCACCAGATTTTTATTTAAGTTATATTGAATATTCATTTCTTCCAAATATTCCAGCACTTCCTTAAAATGTTTCTTGCAGGAAGGGCACAGAAACGAAACCGAGTCCGGAGCCCCTTCATTTATTGCGATTGTTTTCTCTTCTTTGGAGTCCAGGATGCGGAGCGGGTTTATTTTTAATCGTTCTCGATCAATGGTCGACAGACTATTTATGTGTTTCTTGTAATAATTTGTTAGTTCCCGGATGTATCCATTGCGACATTCTTTATCGCCGATTGAGTTTATATCTACCGAAAGATTTTCTGCTCCGGCTTCTTCCAAAATACTCATGCAAGTTTTTATAATCACCGCATCCATGATGCTTTTTTCGGATCCCAACGCGTCCGCATCAAATTGCCAGAATTGCCTGTAGCGCCCCTTCTGGGGCTTGTCATGCCTGAAAACTGGACCAGAATGGTAAAGCATTACCGGCTGGGGCAAAGTTTGCATACCGTGTTCAATATAAGCCCGCACTAATGGCGCAGTATGTTCGGGTCGCAGAGCCAAATGGTCTCCTCCTTTTGTCTTTAGTGTATACATTTCTTTGTCTACGATGTCTGTGCCTTCTCCTATGCCCGTGGTAAAAATTTCTTCGTGTTCCAGCATCGGGGTTTCGAGCGGTTTAAAGCCATAATACACGGCCACTTCTTGCGCCTTTTCAAAAAAACCCTGAAAAGCATAATACTCATCATTCATCAGATCTCGCATTCCTTTGGGCGAGGATATATTTGACATCTTGCTACTCTTTTGTGCTGTTTTTGTATGACGCGTCTTTTTCATTTTTATTCTGATTGTTCATATTGACCAGGAAAAACGCCAATATTTTTTATTGGCAATAAGCGCAGAAGCGCTTTTCCTGAAATTAATTCTCTTTTGACTCCTCCCCAGTATCTTGAATCCGAGCTAGCGGATCTGTTGTCGCCCATGACAAAATATTCACCGCTCTTTATTTCATAATGTGTATTATTATTATTTGCAGTATTTTTTACAAAAGGCTGATCAATTTTAAATCCATCTTTATGTAAAGCGTTCGTTATGGTTATGACGCTACCCTTTATGTCCACTGTTTCATTTGGAAGTCCAATTATTCTTTTTATAAAAAATTTTGTGGTATCGTTGGGGTATTTAAAAATAATAACATCGTATCTCTCGGGGTCATTTAATTTGTAAGATAATTTGTCTACCACTAAATAATCTCCATCCAAAAATGTGGGAACCATCGAAGCTCCCGAGACGACGAAAGGTTCCGCTACTAGGACGCGAATAGGGGCAACAATAAGTAAGGCCAAAAGTGCAAAACGTACAAGTTCCCAGAATGACTGCTTGGCGGACTCCGATTTTTCTTCCGGCTGCTTTTTTTCTTCGACTATTTCACCTTCCATACACATCAATATATCACACAAAAGTCTTGACAAGGCGAGAAAGTTTGTTGCGTAGTTATAAATTCACCTCTCCCAACCCTCTCCGAGTCTCGGAAGGGGCGAAGGGTGAGGTTTTGTGTTATTATGTAAAAATGAAAATTTTAGTAGGCTTAGGGAATCCTGGCGAAGAATATGAAAACACAAGGCACAATACTGGACGTATCGTGGTCTCTATGATTGAAAAAAAATGGGGTAGCGAAAATGAAAAACAGAAAATAAAATTTCTTATGCCTGATACCTTTATGAACAATTCAGGGCGTGCTGTGGCACCACTGGTGAAAAGCAAAAAAGATTTGAAAGATCTGGTGGTGGTGTACGATGACATCGATTTGCCACTAGGAAAAATGAAAATTTCCTTCAATCGATCTTCGGGCGGGCACAACGGACTTGGTTCCATTATCAAATCATTAAAGAGTCAAGAATTTACCAGAATTAGGATTGGAATAGCTTCCGTAACTCCATCTGGCAAAATTAAAAAACCGAAAGGGAAAAAGGCGGTGATTAATTTTATTCTCGGAGAATTTAAAAAACCAGAGCTGGAAATATTGAAAAAGCTTTCAAAGAAAATAACCGAAGCGGTCGAAGTTATTTTTTCTGAAGGCAAAGATAAAGCGATGAGTATGTATAATTAATGTTGTTATTGTCTATACAATCTGTCCCTATCTTCTCTGTCTTCCTTCTGTTGTTCATCTACAAACTTTCCTTCTCTCTCGTCTAGGGGAACTCCTCCTGCTCTTTTTTCTCTGATGCTTTTTACTAATTCCGCATCTGTTCTAAAATCTAAATCATTCTGTGTTGGCGCAGAACTTATTGGTTTTTCTATTCTTGGTTTCATTTTTTTTATAATTATTAATTAAAATTAAACTCTTTTTATATATTTTTCTTTTTGTTCTTGCTCCCAAAACGATCTAGAAATTCCTCCCTTGACATAAAAGCAAATCCGGGCTTTATGAATATTTTGTTTAAGGGAATGTTTTTCTTTTTGTATTTATACCTTATTTTTCTGACAGAACTATTTATAAATTTATTCTCATTATCAATGGTGAAACCTAGAGCTTTGGTAATAAGGTCAGGATGTTCGGTTACAACCCACGAGGTTGCTGTTACGAGCTTGATTTTTTTAAATCGATCTTCCTTTTCTAACATTTCGGCCAATTTTTCTAGTCCAGATCTTGCTAGGGATTTTAAATTTACTAATGGTTTTTCTTGTTTTGATTCTAAGTGAATACTTATTTCATTATCGTCTTCTACTCGGCAAGATACAACTTCATTTAGATCAAACCATTTTTTGGGTTCATCTTCCTCCATCAATCTTTCCATTGTTCTATCCAAAAATGATGTTTTCCCTTCAGGCATAGTTAAATGCTACCAGAAGAGGATTTTATGAGCAAGTATCCTCACATTCCCACATGTCTGACATGTGGGAAATGATATAATAAGGTCAAGGTCATGGCAACAAGAAAACATCCTTTTGTTTCCGGAGAGTATTATCATATTTACAATAGAGGGAACAGTAAGCAAAAAATTTTTCTAGATAATAATGATTATCGTCATTTTATAAAATGTCTTTTTGTTTGTAATACATATAAAAACTTTAAGTTTCGTGACGATATAGTCGATGTGAAAATAGACGCCTTTGAATTTGTTAGGGGGGAACTATTAGTATCTATCGGCGCATGGGTTTTAATGCCAAATCATTTTCATATTTATTTAACAATAAATCCTAAAAATTCCCACATGTCAGACATGTGGGGGAAGAATCAGATTTCTGAATTTATAAGAAAGCTTTTGACTGCATATTCTAAATATTTTAATGCAAAATATAATCATAGAGGCGGTCTTTTTGAAGGTCCATTTAAGTCTGTGCTTGTTTCAAAAGATGTCCAAGCTAAGTATCTTTTTTCTTATATTCATTTGAACCCGGTGAAATTGATTGATAGTAAATGGAAGGAAAATGGTATAAAAGACAAAAAAATCGTTCTAGAATTTTTAACTAACTATAAATGGAGTAGTTATCTTGACCACAAGGGGATTGTTCGTAGAGAAAATTCTATCTTAAATCTTTCTGATTTTCCCAAGTATTTCAATAATACTGATGACTTCAACAAAGAAATTTTTGATTGGACTGGCTATTCTCCACATGTCTGACATGTGGGGGTGTGGGAGATGCAGGAGTCAAATCTCCTTCACCGCTTCTATGATAATGCTTTTTTCGCCTTGGCGGTTACTGACTTTGCCGGAGAGGGCGATGCATTTTTCGGGGGCTAAGATATCGATTGATTCTTTGAAGATTGAAGGAAAGGCGACAGCTTCAATAGAGCCAGTCAGGTCTCCGATTTTAAGGAATGCCATCCTTTCATTATTTTTCGTCACGACTTGCCGGACAGTTTCTATGATTCCGGCGATGGTTACTTGCATGCCATTGCCCATCTCCTCTTTTATTTTTTTGACATTCATGGTTCTACTCTCGAGCTTCTCGCGCAGACGGTCGAGAGGATGGCCAGAAATATAAAGTCCCAACAATTCTTTTTCCCACAGAAGTTTTTCTGCTTGAGTTGCTTTTGATGCATCTTTTAATTTAAACTCTGGCGCTTTAACCTCTGTCATTCCGCCGAAAAGAGAAACTTGATTCTCATTCTGTTTTCCGGTTTCGTGATTGTATTCGAGCATTCCTTCAAGGTTCGCAAGCATTATTCCTCTGTCACCCCAGTCGTCCATGCTTCCGGACTTTATCAGTGCTTCCATAGATTTCTTGTTTAAATTTTTATGCTTGATTCTTTCAAGGAAATCGGCAATTGATTTAAATTTTCCCCTTTCTTTGCGTTCGGCAATTATGGCATCCGAAATATCAGTTCCCAAATTTTTTATAGTGTAGAATCCAAATCTTATTTTCTCGCTTTTATTGTCTTCATTTATTGTTGTGTTGGGTTTGCCGGGGAGACAGGTGAATCCGCCATAACTTTCATTGATGTGCGGAGGCAGAACCGAAATTTTCATATTTTTACATTCATTGATGATTGTTCCGATTTGCTCTACGTCGCCACTCTCGGCAGTTAATATAGATGCCATATATTCCACTGGATAATTTGCTTTCATGTAGGCCGTCTGATATGCCACCTTTCCATACGAAGCTGCGTGAGCCTTGTTAAAACCATAAGCCTGAAAGGGTTCGAAAAGTTTCCAGAGTTTCTCGGCAAATTCTGGCGTCTGGCCATTTTTTATTATCCCTTGCGTAAATTTTTCCCTCTGGGCGGCCATTTCTTTTGGAATTTTTTTACCGACAGCTTTACGAAATTTGTCTGCTTCTTCCCAGTTATAGCCGGCAAGTTCTATGGCCGAGAGGAGCAGGTCATCTTGGTAGACAATGAGTCCGAAAGATTCTCCCAAATATTTTTTCATCCTTGGGTCTAGATATTTCACAAGTTGCGGGTTATGTTTGCGTTTGATGTATTCCGGAATAGTCTCCATCGGTCCTGGTCGATAAAGGGCAACCATCGCGTTAATATCATGAATACTTGTCGGTTTTAATTCTTTTAGATACCTGGTCATGCCGGCGCCGTTTAACTGGAACAATCCTTCCGTCTGGCCATTAGAGAGTAGGGTGAAAGTTTTTTTGTCATCAAGCTCTATACGATCTATGTCGATATCAATGTTATAGAATTTTTTTACCAAGCTAACTGCATCAGCTAGAATCGCTAAATTGCGAATACCCAATATATCAAACTTTAGCAACCCTACTGTCATCTCTCCTCCAGCGTTAGGGTCAAGAGCATACATATCATATTGGGTGATTATGTCCTCACCTTTTGGATCGTATTGCAATGGTACGTATTCGGTGAGAGGTGTGGGTGCCATGACGACGCCGGCGGCATGTACTGACACATGGCGTACGCAACCCTCGAGTTTTCTCGCTAAATCGATTATTTCCTTTGTATCTTTTTCGTCTCTATAAGCGGCTTTTAATTCTGGAACTATTTCCATGGCATGGTCTAGTGTCATGGGCATGCCTTGCGCGCCAAGCGGAATCATTTTGGAAATTCTGTCGCCGACGGTATAGGGGTGAGCAAGCGCACGCGCTACATCGCGCACGGCGCCGCGCGCCATCATCGTGCCGAAAGTTCCAATCTGGGCGACTCTGTCTTCGCCGTATTTTTTCTTCATGTATTTAATAATTTCATCTCGGCGATTATCGGCGAAGTCCATGTCTATGTCTGGTGCGGAGGGACGATAAGGATTTAGAAAACGTTCGAAAGGAAGTTTGTATTCGATTGGATTTATATTTGTTATACCAATCAAATACGTAACCATTGAACCGGCTATTGAGCCACGAATTGCGTAAAGAATTCCACTTTCTCGGGCATATCGTAAAAGATCTCCCACTACCAATAAATAAGGTGAGAAACCTTTCTTAAAGATGACCCCGAGCTCGTATTCTACACGTTCTTTTATTTCAGCTGTTTCTTTGAGTTTTAGCCGCTCGTAGCCTTGTAACACCAAATATCGCAGTTCTTCATCCGGAGTTTTACCACTTTCGATCTTAAAATTAGGGAAAATCCATTTACCAAGTTCCAGTTCTAGTTCGCACATATCTGCTACTTTCAATGTGTTTTCGATCGCTTCCGGTGTGTCTTTAAAAAGCCCAATTGCTTCCTCGGGGCTTATAAAAGAGTAGTCATCTTCGCCAAAAGAAAATTTGTTTTCATCTTTTATATCAGAGTTTGTTTGGATAGAAAGCAATGTGTCATGAGCCTTGCTGTCGTCCAAGCATGGATAGTGCGAATCAATAGTGGCCACAAGCGGGATATTTAATTTTTTACTAAAGGCAATAATGCCTTCGCGGACATGCTCGTCGTCCGGCATTTTGGAATGCTTTTGAATTTCTAGAAAATAATTTTCTTTGCCGAAAATTTCTTGATGTTCTTTTATTATTGCTTCCGCCTTTTCTTCATCTTTGTTGGCAAGTGCTCGAGACAACTCTCCGCCGAGGCATCCAGAGAGGGCTATTATCCCGCTCGAATATTTCCGTAAAATTTCTTTATCCATGCGGGGCTTGTAATAATATCCTTCTAGGTTGGAAATCGTCACAAGCTTCATTAGGTTTTTGTAACCCTGAAGATTCTTTGCCAGGAGTGTCAGATGGTATCTTTTATTGTCTATACCAGGATCTTTATCTAGTCTCGTGCGATTTGCTACATACGCCTCCACCCCAATTATTGGCTTTATTCTCGCCGCTTTGGCCAATTTATAAAATTCAATAGCGCCATACATGTTGCCATGATCGGTCAGGGCTATGGCAGGCATGTTGAACTTTTTAGCTAAATCAACTAAATCTTCAAGTTTGGAAAGCCCGTCTAGCAAAGAGTAATGACTATGCGTGTGTAAATGTATAAATTGTTGGTTCATATATCTAGCGAGTGGGTACCTGCCCCGTAGGAAGTACTCTTTCCTTCGGGGCGCAGATGTACGAATTTTGCTTCTTTTTCCTTTTTTTGATTATACACTTTTTCTTTATTTTTGGTATAATTAAGTCATGAAAAAAATCAAAGTTGGCATAAACGGTTTCGGACGGATCGGCAGAGCATTTTTTAAAATTGCCTGGGAGAGACCAGAGATTGAGATAGTGGCGGTTAATGACCTCTCTGATGTTAAAAATATGGGATACTTGCTTAGACATGATACGGCTTATGGAGAATGGAAACATCCCGTACGAGTTGAAAACTCTAACGGGACGGGAGATAACTATATTATTATTGATGATAAGAAGGTGAAAGTTTTAGCGGAAAAAGATCCCAAGCTTCTTCCGTGGAAAGATCTAGGTGTTGATGTCGTGGTGGAGTCTACCGGATTTTTTGTAACCTATGAACAATCCAAAATGCATCTTAATGCCGGTGCGAAAAAAGTTGTCATTTCTGCTCCAGCCAAAGACGAAGATGGAACAGTTATGGGGGAGACGATTTTGCTCGGCGTAAATGAAGATAAATTCGGTACCTGTGATGTAACTTCCAATGCTTCATGCACCACTAATGCGGCTAGTCCTCTTATCGCAATTCTCGATGAGTCACTTGGAATTGAAAAAGCGGTTCTAAATACGGTTCACGCGCTGACCAACAGCCAGCCGACTGTTGACAGCATCAATAAACATAATATGCGAGAGGGGCGAGCAGGCGGTCACAATATAGTGCCCACATCTTCAGGTTCAGCTATTGCGGTGACGAAAGCATTTCCAAAACTCGAAGGACTTTTTGATGGTCTCGCTATGCGGGTGCCGATGATAGCGGGGTCAATCGCGGATGTTACCTTTATCTCCAAGAAAAATACTACCGCAGAAGAGGTTAATGAAATTCTTAAAAACGCTGCGAAAGACAAAAGATGGAAAGGGATTTTTTCCGTGACCGAAGAAGAGCTTGTATCGAGCGATATCATAGGCAGTCCTTATGGGTGTATTGCAGATCTAGGGCTCACTCGCGTGGTGGGAGGCAATTTAGTAAAAGTTATGGGCTGGTATGACAATGAAATGGGGTATACATATACTCTGGTGGATCATGTCATAAAAACTGGAAATACTATAAAATAAGTTTTTGTTGTCGGATATATTTTAATTATAAAATACATGCGCCCTGATCAACTTTAACTAAGCATTACTTAAATCAATGAGATGTTTTTTGAGAGTTCTTTGAATTTGAATAATTATTTTTTCACGAGAAGTTGGTTTACTTCTGGCTATGCCTTTTGCAAAATTATACAGATCTTCGTTACTCATTCTTATCCACTTTCCATTTTTGTGGCAAAGGTAAAGCATAGTCATAACAGCTATTCTTTTGTTACCATTTTGAAATGGATGATTTTTAATTACAAAATAGAACAAAACACTAGCTTTTCCGATAAGTCCTTTATATAAATCTTTCTTATTAAATTGCATAAATGGAGTTTCGATGCAGCTTTCCAGTATATTGGGGAATCTAGTACCAAATTCTGGAATGGGCTCATTGTAGGTCATTAGCTTTTGTGCGAATGAGAATGCAACATATTCTACTTCCTTTACTGTAATTTTTTTTGTTCTCATTATTCTCTACTTAACTTTTTGAATGCCTCTCCGTATTCTTTTAATGCTTTATCAATTACTTTTTCTATCTCTTTTCTTTTATGGGTACCAATCGTTGTTCCTAAGACTTCTTCAATAGATTCATAGGGGATAACATAATTACGTCCAATTTTTTCAGCTTTTATCTTACCAGATTTTATTCGCCTAAAAATCTCCACTCTGCTTAAGTGCAGTATATTTGCTACCTCTTGAGTTGAATACATATTTTTATTCATATATTTGTATGGTAACATATGTTACATTACAAATCAACTCCATATTTAAGGATAAATCATAGATTGCTATTCAAAGTCCATCTTGGTAAAATATAAATACTATGAAAATATTTGTTGGTACAGATCATGCGGGCTACGTTTTAAAGGAGAAGCTTGTTTCATCGCTTAAGGCTCAAGGGCACGAAGTTATAGATAAAGGAGCTTTTGGGTATGATGAAGGAGACGACTATCCTGATTTTGTTATACCAGTTGCCCGTGAAATTTCAAAAGACCCTGATAATGCCAAGGGTATTATTCTGGGGGCTACAGGAGAGGGAGAGGCAATTACCGCGAATAAATTTCCTCACGTAAGAACAATAGTTTATTATGGCAAGTCGCATAGCGTAGTCGATGATGAAGCCGATGTTCTGGTTCGTTCCAGGGAGCATAACAATGCGAATATTTTATCTTTAGGGGCTAGGTATTTCACGGAAGAAAGCATGATGAATGCAGTTAACCTTTGGCTCAAGACTCCATATAGTGAGGGGGAAAGACATGTGAGACGATTGGCAAAGATAGACGCAATAAAAATTAATGATTGAAATAATTCCGGCAATATTGCCGAAAAATTATGAAGATTTTAAAAATAAAATTGCATTGGTGCGCGGAGTTGTTTCTCTCGTTCAGATAGATATCTGCGATGGGGTTTTTGTGCCGAGTATCACGTGGCCTTTTTTGACAGCCGGGGAAAGGCCAGACCTTGAGAATTCAAAAAGGTCTGGCCTTGAGGAGGCTGATCTTGATGAGCATTTCAAAAAGATTTTAAACGAAGAAGAAGGATTGCCATTCTGGGAAGACATTGATTTTGAACTTGATTTAATGGTGAGCAGTGCGGTAGAGAATTTCGATATTTTTACAAAGCTTGGCCCAAAGAGAATTATTTTTCATCTTGAGGCCAAAGAGATACAGAGAGATTTAGAAGAATTTAAAAATTTTTTAGAGGGGATAGATACTTATGCGAGAGATGTGATAGAAATAGGTGTGGCTATAAGCCCCAATGAGCCAACGGAGCAAATCTTTTTGCTCATTAACTGCATTGATTTTGTGCAAGTAATGGGGATTGATTATGAAGGCGTACAGGGAGAAAAATTTGATCCAAAATGCTTGGAACATATAAAAACTTTAAAAGAGAAGTTTCCTGATTTAATAATTTCAGTTGACGGGGGAGTGAATTTTGATACGGCGCCCGCACTAATAAGTGCGGGCGCCAATCGCCTCGTCGCCGGCTCTGGGATTTTCAACACAGATGATATAATTGGGGCAGTGGAGAGGTTTAAGAGTCTCTAAGCAAAAAGATCATTGTCTGAGGCGCCATAGCTACGCATTAGTTTGTAAGCTTCGTATAGTTTTTTAAGTCCTTCTGGCTCAAGTGCCCAGACTTCTGACCAAGATAAATTTTCTTCCCGTTTCCTTTTCTGCAGTCTTCCAACCATATTGAGTAATGAACTAGCTAATTCTCCATGACTTTGTTCAAACTCTAAATAGAATTTATGGGCTCTACGATTTTCACCCATGCCTATGATTTTTTCCGGGTGTTCTTTTCTTATTCTTTCATATATTTCGTATAGAACATCCTCTGGATCATCTTTTTCTGTATCAACAAAAAAATAAGAAACAAAATTATTATAAGAATTAGCAAACTCTTCAAAACTTAGAATAGGTTTTTCCTCTGGCCTAGATAGGTTTTGCGGTGGTCCAGATGGTGGTTGCATAATGATGTATTATAGCACTTCCTTTGTTTTGTAAATATATATAGTTAGGAGTATAATTAAGATAATGTTCTTATCTGATACTAAAATAAAAGAAACTTTCAGAAGTTTCACAAAAACGGTTCTTGCGAGTTTGGTGAATATGAGGAAATTCCTTATAATTTTCACCGTGTTGTTTACCCCGATTATTTCCCATGCATTTCTTTCATTTAATACACCTTTTTCTGTCGATGTTTTATTTTTCATGGTAATTGGTGTTTTGGCGCCAGTGTATCTTGTAAACTTTTTTACTTTTCACTATCTCCTGCTCTCTACAACTTTAGTAGTTTTTTATTTCCTTATCGGATGGTGGTTGGATCGAAGGGTTGGAAGCATGATTTGGCGCATAGTTTTGCCCCTGATAATACTTATCAGAGTTTACTTTAATTATCAATTTTGGTCTTTGGTTTTCATAAATATAGCCGGTGTGGTACTGACCCTGTGGTTTCTATACTGGATTGGTAAAAGAATAGATATTTCTAGGTCTAAAAATATCTATAAATGGATTTTACCTATAGGGTATTTGTTTATAGGAGCTTTACTAGTTCTTTACACCATAAATTTTGAATAATATCGAGTTTAATCTCATTGTAAATTCAATACGATTCACCAAGTAAAATAGATAATCATGAACAGAGTTAAATTTTTAAGAGATGATATTCAAACCTTCTTATTGTCATTTGATGATTCTGTCGTATCAAAAATAATAAATTCTCTGGAACTTTTAGATGAGCTAGGTGAACAAATTAGACCTTCCAGATCTAAAAAAGTGACAAAAGATATCTATGAGTTAAGAGTATTTACTGACCTGTCCGTAAGGATTTTCTATACTTTTCACGGAAGAAATATTTGGATATTACATGCTTTTGTCAAGAAAAGCCAGAAAATTCCAAGAAAAGAGCTGAGAATAGTTATCAACAGGTTGAGGTATTTGCGATAAGATAGCATATATGATATCATCATAATATGAAAACATTAGCACAATTTAAAAAAGAAGCATTTAAGAGACCAGGTGTAAGGAGGGCTTATGAGCAAATGCAACCAGAATTTAAAATTATTCGTAAGCTTGCTTTGGCTCGCGCAAAAAAGGGATTTTCCCAAAGAAATCTGGCTAAAAAAATTGGCGTAACCCAATCAGCTCTTGCTCGTTTTGAAACTGGCAACACCAATCCGACTCTTTCGTTTATTCAAAAAATTACAAGTGGTCTTGGTTTGAAATTAGTAGTTAAGTAAAATGTGGCTATAGTCTACAATGGCATTTTTATCTGATACTAAAATAAAAGAACTAGAAATTAAGGCAAATGACATTCGTCAAAGTATTATCGAGATGCTACTAGCGGCGGGGAGTGGACACACGGCGGGGCCGCTCGGTATGGCGGATATTTTCACGCTTTTTTATTTTCATATTTTAAAACATGATCCCAAGAATCCAGACTGGGAGGAACGAGACAGACTTGTGCTCTCCAATGGCCACATTTGTCCGGTACTCTATGCAACCATGGCGCACGCGGGATATTTTCCGCTTGAGGAATTGAAAACTTTGCGCAAATTCGGCACCCGGCTTCAAGGGCATCCGCATCGGGAATATTTGCCATATGTTGAAAATTCTTCAGGACCCCTCGGCGCCGGGCTTTCACAAGCTGTCGGCATGGCGCTTGCTGACAGAATGGATAAAAAAGATGCAGATAGATTTATTTATTGCTTTATGTCAGACGGCGAACACGATGAAGGAAATACTTGGGAAGGGGTAATGCTTGCAGGAAAAAATAAATTAAGAAATTTGATTGCTATTGTAGATAGGAATAATATCCAGATAGACGGCTTCACCGAAGACACAATGCCACTCGAACCGCTCGTAGACAAATGGAGAGCTTTTAATTGGCATGTGATAGAAACATCAGGACATGATTTTCGTGCTTTAAATGAAGCGGTGATTGAAGCGCAGGCGGTATTCGAGAAGCCGACAGTTATCATCTCACACAATATTCCCGGGCGTGGTGTGCATAAATTCGAGAGGGATTATAAGTGGCACGGTTATGATCTGAATGGCGGAAAAGCCAAAGAAGATTATGCCAATGCGCTGAACGAATTGCGGACATTGGGCGGGAAAATAAAATCAGAGCACCAATAACTTAGTAACTTAGCGGTCGGAGTACTAAGTACTATATATCCAAAGCTTTTTTCCTCTCCAGTGTGTTTTTCCATGATTCTATTGCAAATTGCAGATACTCTTTTCCATCTTTAAATTGGGCTGATGCCATTGTTGTATTACAGAAACCTTTCTCATTTTTCGTGTATTCCTCTAGACTTGATTTACTCAATTTAGTGGTCGAAGCACCAAGTGGGTTACGATTGTTCATATTTATATATGCACTCAAGTGTAATAGATATCTGTTGTCCTTAATATGTTTTGACTTAAATTTCCCCTGAAAAAGTGCCCCACTTCTTTTATATTTTTCATTAAAGTATCTTGTGTACCCACCAATTTTTTGCATGAATTTTTCTACCCCTTTTTCAATTAAGGGGGTAACTAAGAGATGGAAATGATTTGGATTTACACAATAGGTTATAATTGAAACTAATTTTTCAAACTTAGCGGTCGGAGCACTAAGTTTGTTTTTTGCGAAGGATAGTTGGTAAATACTTCCTATTTGTTCAGTAGTATTAAATTCTTTCATGCTTTCTAAAAAGCGATCCAAGTCATATTCATCAACAATCGTTTTTCTTTTATCAACACCTCTATTGTATATATGATAATATTCTCCAATCACGAATTTATGTTTTCTCATGCTTAGATTATAACATTTAGTAGTCGAAGCACCAAGTAATGAAAAATAATCGTAGTATAATAAATTTATGTTAAATCCAAATTTAAAATTAAATCCGAAAATTTTCAATGACGATGTGGAGCAAGTGAATATCCGAAAAGGTTTCGGAGAAGGATTGGCGGCGGCGGGAGAAGCCGATAAAAATGTCGTGGCTCTATGCGCGGACTTGACCGAGTCTACGCAGATGATCATGTTCGGGGATAAATTTCCGGAGCGATTCGTGGAAATCGGCGTGGCGGAACAAAATTTAGCGACGGTTGCCTCTGGTATGGCGGCGATGGGAAAGGTTCCATTTATTTCAAGCTATGCAATGTTCTCTCCCGGCAGGAATTGGGAACAAATAAGGACGACGATAGCCTACAATGACAGAAAGGTGGTGATAGTGGGTTCACATGCTGGTATTTCTGTCGGAGCTGATGGTGGCACGCATCAAGCGCTTGAAGATATTGCTCTAATGCGGGTGATGCCGAACATGGACGTCGTCTCTCCTTGTGACGCCATAGAAGCGAAAAAATTGACGATTGCGCTAGCTAAAACAAAAAAGCCAGCCTATATTCGCCTGCTTCGAGAGAAAACTCCAATCATAACTACTGAAGAAACTCCGACGCAAATCGGAAAATCAGAAATTTATTGGATGCCTGATGTAGGGATCGCGCAAGTGGGGATAATCGCGACCGGCGGACTTCTGTATCGCGCGATTATTGCGGCGAAAGAATTAGAAGCGGAGGGCATAAAAACAAAAGTTATGAATCTTTCCTCTATCAAGCCGATAGATGTGGATGCGCTTATTGACTTGGCGAAGGAAACGAGAGCAATAGTAACAATCGAAGAGCATCAAGTTATGGGCGGGATGGGAGGAGCGGTGGCAGAAGTTCTGGCGCGGAATTTTCCTGTGCCGATGGAATTCATCGGGGTGCAAAATAAATTTGGTCAATCAGGAAACCCCGAGGAGCTCATAGAGCATTATGGTATGGGTAAGAGCGCGATAAAAAAAGCGGTGAAAAAAGTGCTGGGGAGGAAATAATTCTGACCTCACCCAACCCTCTCCTTGCGAAGGAGAGGGCAGAATACAAAAACGATGGTGCTTGTACACAATAACCAAAAATTAAAAGATCGAAGACGAGAATTGCGTCGAAAATCAACCAGAGAAGAAGAAATACTTTGGTCAAAAATTAGAGATAGTAAATTAGAATATAAATTCAAAAGACAGCACAGCATCGGAGGATATATTCTTGATTTTTATTGTTCTGAGTGCAAGCTGATAATTGAGATTGATGGTGGATCACACACAAAACTAGAAGCCATAGAGTATGATAAGGTTAGAGATAGATATTTTAGCGAACTTGGGTACACTACTGTAAGATTTTCGAATAAAGAAATAAATAGCAAAATCGACGAAGTCCTAGCCGAAATTAAGAATTATTTAGTAAATTGTAAATAAATATGAGTCGAATAAATCCGGAGGATGTTGTTGATTTCTATAAAAGTTTAGAAAATCTAGGAATCAAAATTTGGATTGACGGGGGTTTTTCGGTTGATGCTCTTTTGGGTGAACAAACAAGGAAACATCTAGATTTAGATATTGCTATTAACCAAGAAGACATGGTGTCTCTTGTTAGGTTCTTGGCGACAGAGGGATATAAAGAAATAAGAAGAGATAACGAATATAATTTGGTTTTTGGTGACAAAATTGGCCGTGAAATAGATATACATGCTTTTATTTCAGACAAGGAGGGGAATATTGTTGGAGGGATTATGTATCCTACCCAATCTCTTACTGGTTTGGGAACAATAAATGGACATCTTGTTAGATGTATTTCTCCGGAACACATGGTTAAATTTTTAGCCCAGTGGGTGCATAAGCATCCTCACAAATATTTATATGTGATTTCTTCTTTGTGTCAAAAATTTAGCATAGAATATCCGAAAGAATATATTGATGTAAAAAAATTATATTAAAAAAGTTTCGAATTTTCTCCTCTACTTCGCAAGGAGAGGCTGGGTGAGGTCGAAAGTATGGTTAATTTGTCTCTTTCGCTTTATAGTCTGCCGGCGCATTCTTTAGATATTCTTCAAGTTTTTCTCGAGAGAGAAGTCCTTTCTGCGCGCCGACTTCCTGCACTACGGACATGGAATTTATCGGTCCCCAAGAAAGCGCTTCGGAAAGATTTTTCTCCAAGGCAAGCGCGGCAACAACAGTGGAAGAAAATGCATCTCCGGCGCCGGTGCGCTCGTAAGGAGGCTTCGGATCCGGATAAATAGGCATAGAAAAATAATTTTCTCTATCATACGCGTAAGCGCCCCTCGGTCCGTCTGTGATCACCACCATCTTGGGTCCGAGCGAACTGATTCCAGCAAGCAACTCTTTGATATCGGTAGTTTCTTTGCCTAGAATTTTTTCTGCTTCCTCGACATTACAGAAAAATATTTCTGTTTTTTGATAAAGCCGCGCGAGTTTTTCTTTACCCAATTTTATTTCGAATTTCCCAGGCTGAAAAGCAAATTTGATTTCTGGATGAGCTTCCAGGTAATCGGCAACGATATAATGGAAAGGGAAAGCCCTTTCATTTACTGAACTAAAATAAATCCATTTTGGCGTTCCGATGTCTGGAAGATTATATTGGTATTCTTCATGCTTGATTAGAATAGTGCGCTCTGCTTGATACCATAAAACGTAGTGATAATTAGTTTTTTTGCCATTATTCACCTTTACAAAACCTGTATTTACCCCGTCATTTTCTAGAGAATCTAAGCAATCTTTGCCGTTCTGGTCATTGCCGATATTTGTAACAATTGAGCTCTTAAGTCCCAATCTGGCGGCAGACACGGCGGCGTTTGCCGCGTTGCCGACAGCATTCATTACATAAATTTCTTCATAGGGAACTTTGTCTGCAAAAGGCAGGCAAAGCTCATAGCCCTTAGTGTCAGGCTCTCCATGAACGGTCGCGTCTTTCAATTTAATAAAGGCGTCTATTACTGTATCCCCAATCGCTAAAAAATCTATTTTTTCCATGATATGATTATAACAACAAACGAGGAGCATAAACAAGTTTACTTATTTAATGTCCGAGTGAAGTTGTTATATAGTAATCTATATAGCAATAAATGAGGATTAAAGACAAATTCATGAAAAAGATAATTATTTTCTCAATAATCTTTTTTCTTTCGTACCATTTTGCATTTGCAGGTATTGAAATAAGTGAAATCATGTACGATCTCAAAACTGGGAGCGACGAGGGCAGGGAATGGGTTGAAATTCGCAATAATTCTGACACCCCAGAGGATTTATCTGCTTTTAAATTTTTTGAAGCTGATACAAATCATAAATTGACAGTATTCCAAGGCGATGTAAAAGTGGGGGCGCAAAGCTATGCGATAATTGTTTCTGATCCCATAAAATTTAAAATAGATTGGCCGAATTTCGGAGGAACTATTTTTGATTCCAGTTTTTCTCTAAGTAATAGCGGAGAAGCTCTGGTTTTAAAAGAAGGAGATTTGATTGCCGATGAATATATTTACAAATCAAGCTCTGGCGGAGCAGGAGACGGGAGGTCTTTGCAAAAAATAAATGGAGTATGGTCAGGGGCGACACCAACACCAGGAACAGAAAATAAAATTTCTCCGATTCCCGTTGCTCCTTCCCCAACCTTACCCAAAAAAGAAATAACCACTTCTAAAATTTTTGCCGAAAATCAAATTGAAACAAAAATCGAAAAAAGTGTTGTAGAAAATTTACCTTCCGTTGTTTTGTCGGAGGAAAAAATTGACCCAACTGACACAAATTCATACCTTTTTATTTCTCTCTTGGTTGTTCTTGTGGCCATCGGGGCAGGTTCAGTCTATTTTATCCGAAAAAAGGGGAAAAAAATTGAAAAAGGGGAGGATTTCGAACTCCTAGATTAGAAATTTTGACTTTTTGGGAAATCTATATTCAATAAGGTTTTTTGGCGTCTGGAGTTATCCACAAATACGCCCCAAAATCATTTTTTGTCCTTTTAAAATATGATAAAATTTGGTAGTAGAATAAATAAAATATAAATGAAATTAATAGATAATAAATTAGCCAAATACTTAAGGCAATTGAGCTTTTTGGGTGTGCGGTTTTTTATTATAATTCTTCTAATTTTTGGTCTGTTTCCGACATCAAAAGTGTTTTCTGCCACGGGTGTTCCCGAGATAATAAATTTCCAAGGGCGACTTTTTAATTCGAGTGGTGATTTGCTTGGCGGAGAAGCTGGAACGAACTATTGTTATCGTTTTTCTATTTGGGATGTCGCAACAGGTGGCACCGTGGGTTCAAATCAACTCTGGCCAGCAAGCACACCGACGACCATGACCATACTCACTCGGGACGGAGTTTTTGACGCAAGTATCGGGGGTACGGGCGGAGACACACTTACTTATAATTTTCAGGACAACGACACAGTATATATAAATGTCGAGGTCGCAGCGCAAGTTGCGTCTTCGTGTGTTGGCGTTACTTTTGAAACACTTAGTCCACGACCGCAAATAGTTTCATCGGGATTTGCCATCAATTCCGGGTCAGTGCTCGGATTTGTTCCTTCACAGACTCCAACAGGTAGCCAAATTCCAGCATTGTCATCGGGCAACCTTACTTTTGGTGGAGCGTCTACTATCTCAACCGCCGCGGGAACGGCTTTAACACTTGATTCTGGAACTACTGGCGCGCTTAATTTGGGTACTGGCAGTAACGCTAAAACTATTTCTATCGGCACAGGCACAGCTGGCAATACCATAAATATCGGAACAAATAATACCACTCTAGATACTATCAATATCGGTTCGGCCTTGGACGATGTGGCAATTACCGGAGATCAATGGAGCATTACTAATACTGGAGTTCTTACCGTTGCCTCTTGTGTTGGTTGTGGCGGTGGCGGTGCCACATTAGACAGTGCTTATACTACTGGAAATATAATTGGAACCGACAGCGGCAATAATGTCATTATTAATTTAGCCGAAGTCGCCACTCCAACAGAACTAACAATTAATAATTTAGACACAGCAGGTACCAATTCGGTTCAGATTGACAATAGTATTGCTTCAGGCACACTCACAAATGGACTACTGATCGAACAATCTGGCGCAGGCACAATGACCTCTGCAATTCAAATTGCCGAAACTGCCGGGACCATTACCGATGGTATTTTAATTACAGGAACTCTTGGCAACATTCTTAACTCTGCGTCAATCGATATAACTGGAGCTGGAACGATCACAGGAGCAACGGGCATTACAACAACTGGTATTACCTCTACTGACACTCTCACTCTTACTAGCACCGGAACTCTTAACGGTTTAGATCTAATTGATACCACAACAGAAGATACACTTGAAGCGGCTATAGACATTGCTGGAGATGTGGATGGTACTGGACTTACTGCCGTCGACATTGATGAAATAGCTGTAGAAACAGAATTAGAAAGTGTTCTTGACCTGGAAAACTTGCAAGGAGCAGTGACAGATGGACAAGTTCCCAACAACATTACGATTGATCTAGCTTCATCTGCATCTGATTTAACTTGCACTGATTGTATCAATGCTACCGAGATTGAAGATATTTTTATGTTGAACTCCGGTGACACCTCAACCGGCAATATTACTATTTCTAAAGCTGACCCTGCTTTAATTTTTGATACTGTAACTGCCATTGATACTGATTTTTGGATGGGGGTTACAGAAGACGCCGGAGGAGATGATAACGATATTTTCCAAATTGGAGACGGCACTACTCCGGGGACGAACCCATTTTTGACGATTGATACTTCAGGTAATGTGGGAATTGGGGCAACCGTGCCCACTGCCATGCTTGACATTGCTGGTAAATTTTTAGTTACTTCTGCTGGTAGTATTTCTGAAATTACAAATGACAGCAATGCGAACCTAAGCGCTATTACTCTCAATTTAACCACAAGTGGCACTGCTTTAGTTGCCAACAACAACGCTGGCATAAGTTCGAATCTTCGTCTAGCGGCAGGATCGGGAGCCAGCTCTTCACTATTCTTTCGAACTGGTACTACTGATCGTGCAGTCATAAATGGTTCCGGTGATATGGGCGTCGGCACTACTAGCCCCGAAGCCCGACTGGAAGTTCAAAATTCGGAAGGTATTGATGCAATTATAGCTTTAGACGCAGACGACGGAGACGATATTCCAGATACATGGTTTATTAAATCACTGGCTGGTGATAATTCATTTTCTTTTGCTAATGATCTCACCGAAGTTGCCAATCTAACTTCTAGCGGAGCTTTGCAGATTGATAGCGACCTGACGGTCTCGGGTGGCGACATTACCGGCGGCAATTCCGATTCAATCGATGTGGCGGAATCAGCCGATGCCACCTTCACCTTTATCCGCAACACTAGCGGCATTGTTACTCTAATCGGAGCCGATGATGCCGGAGCGGCGGATACGGTTTATGACACGACTGGAGCCGGAGCCATTACCGTCGGTTCTGCAGATGTGACCGCCATTACTCTTTCCACCGATGGCACGGGAGACAGCACCGATGTGGTTCTGCCGACCGGAGCGGTGGAGAGCGGAGAAATCCTGGACGACACCATTACGGCTGCCGATTTGAACGCCACCCTCTCTTTGGCCGATGGCGACCTGCTCGACCTCGATGCCATTAACGTATCTTCAGCCACCGAAGGACTCTTCCTGCCGCAGAACGCCACCGCCTGTTCGGCCGCCACGGCGGAAGGACAGATCTGCTGGGATACGGCCGGGGAGGATCTCTACATCGGCAACGGCACCGCGGCGGTGCAGATGAACGGGGGAGCCGTCGCCTGGAATTCCATCACTAATCCGACAGGGGACTTGACGCTCACCATGGCCGCCAACAATACTACTTTCAACTGGGATCCGACAGCGGACTCTGCGGAGACAGCCTTCCGCATCAACTATGACGGGGAAGACACTCTGGCCGGCGGAGATGTCAATCAATACGCTTTCTACCTCAATCAATCTTCCAACGGCACCGATGTCGATGAAGCCGCCGACGCGCTCTTGGCGATCGACAATACAGACGCCAACGATCCCGTGGAGAATGGCATCGTCTTTCTAGCTACGGCCGCCGGCGGCTTCACCAACGGCATCAACTTTGACGCGGGAGACTTCACTTCCGAGATCATTCTGGAGAATGGAGAATTCATTCGGAACCAAACTGATGAAGTGATTGAAATCGATCCAACCACTCTGACCTTGACCGGCACCACTACCATTACCGCCTCAAGCTTGACCACCATCACCACCGGAGCTTCGGATACGACCATCGGCACCGGAGATGTTGTCTTCACCGCCACCGGCGGAAGTGCCGGCAATGCCGACGTGGATGTGGATGGCTATCTGGAAGTGGGCGGCACTCTCGACGCCAATGGCCAGGTTGATCTGGGAGACGGCGGAGACACTATTACTATCAACGGTTCTGATACGAACATTGCCATTGTGGATGCTTCCACGGTGAATATTGATGGCGACACCACGCCCACCGCAGACTTGGTGGCTCTGGGAGTAGGCGACACCACGGTAACGACTGGAGCCGATGCCCTCTACATTGAATGGTCTGCCGGCAATGGCGTCGATCTAGTGAACAGCGGAATCAACCTGCTCCTCCAGAACAATGGGGATGCCTCCGGAGACATCATGCGCGGAGTCTTCATTGATCTAGCGGCCGCCACCGTGGCCGCTTCCACCAACAAGGCCATTGAGATTGAGAATACCGATCCATGGGATATTGATATTGAACTGCAGAATGACGAGTCGATTGACAATGTTACTGACGGCATCGTCAACGTGACCGCCACCACTTTGCAATTAACCGGCACCACCTTCACCGGCAACGGGGCCACTACCTATGACGCCGGAGGAGCCGCCGCCATCGTCATCGGCAGCGGGGACGTCACGGCCATTACCTTGACCACGGATTCCACCGGAGACGCGGAAGTAGTCCTGCCCGACGGTTCGATCTCTGGAACAGAAATCCTGGACGACACCATTACGGCTGCCGACTTGAACGCCACCCTCTCTTTGGCCGATGGCGACCTGCTCGACCTCGATGCCATTAACGTATCTTCAGCCACCGAAGGACTCTTCCTGCCGCAG
>Ga0154937_107_pt1 | contig 6815 bp, 8 predicted proteins | sample RifCSPhighO2_01_FD_105905 | JGI IMG/M metagenome (GOLD analysis project Ga0154937, IMG submission 105905) | Candidatus Nomurabacteria bacterium RIFCSPHIGHO2_01_FULL_40_24b
CTCGCCCTTCACCCAAATTGCCTTTTCCAGCTCTGAAAATGTGCGGGGTGCCTCACATTTTCGAGGGAAAAGCCAACTTCGCAAAAACGCGATGTTATATTCAATCGTCGGCAATATCTATTATTTGCAAAGAGGCGGGTAAATTTATATACTTGCTTCACAGATCCAATCATATGACAGATTACAAATTATTATTTTCAAAATTTGAGAAGTCAATTAGAAAGAACATCTTTGTTAGTGAATCTAAATTTGACAAAAATCTAGAACCTTTTTTGCATATGAATTTTAGAAAGATGACTGATAAAGATATTTTTTGGGTTACTGTTTATGTAAATTTCTTTTCTGGAATAAAAGCAGTAACAATTGAGAAGAAGTTGGCAGGAATTAAGCAGGAACTATATGACTACCAAAAAATATCTGATTTAGATGAAAATGCAAAAAAGATTATTATTCAAAAAATTGGTTTTCCCAATAAATGTAAATATTGTTTTGAAAATGCCAAATCGTTTAAAAAATTGATTGATGAATATGGCTCATTTTTAAAATATGTTGCTTCTTTCAATATTGAAACATTAAATCCTAACATTTCAAATATAACCCTCTTAAAAGAAGATCTCAAAAGAAGATTTTTCGGTTTAGGTCCAAGAACTGTTAATCACTTCTTAACCGATTTAGGATTTAATGTTTTGAAACCCGATAGAGTCATCTGTCGTATTTTCTACCGTCTGGGACTTATCGATAGTGTCGATGATATAGATGGGGCAATCAGAGAGGGTAAGAAATTTGAAGAAGCAACGGGAAAACCAATAAGATATATTGATATAATTTTTGTCAAATTCGGTCAAATGGGCAAATCAGAACAATTTGGAACCAAAGATGGAATCTGTTTAGAAAATAATCCTCATTGTAACCTTTGTGAAGCAAAAGAATTATGTAAATACTATAAAGAGATTATACAACCCGCCTCTTTGCGTTCTTAATTAATGTGCCGACGACTTTGATTTTTTGCCTTCGGCATCGTTGCACTAAAAATCAATCCCTAACGGGAGAATATAACAGGAATTTAACGGTTCCGAAACCTTGCAGGTTTCTCCACCCAAATTTATTTTTCGAGGGTCTCGGCTGTGGGTTGCCTCAGCCTCACCCATCTCTGAAAAATAAACTTCGTTAAATTCCGATGTTAAGTTCAATTTTGGTTTTTTCTCTATTCTGACTTTATCTTCTCCGCCACCCTCCTGGCGGGAGACGGTCATTTTCTGCGGAAAATGCCCTACCAGCCACCCCGGAGGGGGCAACCCCCGCCTACCTCCCGGAAAACACAAGATAGGCCTTCGCATACGACGCTCACCTCCATCTTCCTCAGGGGCCAGGACTTCCGCAAAGCTTATATAGTAACTCATAGTTTCTATATAGTAACTTGGCGTTACCATGACCACATTGCCCCAAAAAGAACGAGAGATGGTACTGCTCCTGCTCAAAGATTACACCGCCTTCTATAATGCAAATTCCATCAGCAAAGTCCTCAACATCAGCCACGCTGGTGCCCAAAAAATCTTTAAGCGGCTTCTTCAGGAGGATTTAGTAACCAGCAAAACCATCGGAAAATCCATAACCTACAAGCTTAATTTTGGTAATGATTATGTTGCCCATCTCGCATCTTTTCTCCTTGCTGATGAAGCCAATAAATTCAAGCGATGGAAAGAAGAATTCAAAGAGCTCTCTAAGAAAAACAGGATCGTCCTGCTGTTTGGCTCCGCTGTTAAAGATTATGCCCATGCCCGCGACATTGATCTCATGATAGCAATAGAAAATAAAGAAGCCAAAGAGGTGAATGCCGTCCTCAAGAAAAAGGAGGAAATACTCCCTAAAAAAATCCATGCTATCATATTAACGCACCAAGACCTGTTGAGAAATCTTAAAAAGAGGGATAAGGCTTTCGTTGATATTATCAAAAACGCGATTGTTCTCTCCGGCCAAGATAAATATGTGGAGATGCTGAAAGATGTCACAATCCTCTAAGCATGTGGAATGGTGCTTGAACAAAGCCAAGAAAGAGATTACAGAATGCAAAAAGCTGGGCAAGAGAGCAAAGCACCGGGGGCTGTCAAAGACCAGCACCGACATTGGAGGGGCGAGGAAACACCTTGCCAAAGCGGAACATAACCTTGAGGGAATAACGAGATTCAAAGAGATTGGATTTTCGGATTGGTCGATGTCCGCAGGCTTTTACTGCATGTACCATTGCTTCCTGGCCATCGCTGCAAAATTTGGCTACGAATCCGCAAATCAAGCCTGTACAATCTCTTTAATGAGACTTCTCAAAGAAAGCAGCAAGATTCCGCTTGAGGAGAAATTCATCGCATTATTGTAATATGAAGAGATTAAAGAGCATAGTGTTATTGACATGAGGGAAGATTATACCTATGGCGTGCAAATCTCAGTGAAAGACGAAGCCAAAATTAACGAGCTCAAAAAAACCTGCAAGGAACTTGTTGATATTACCAAAGAAATTATCTTCAGATAACTGCTCCTAGCTCAACGCTTTAGTCCCTCCAAGTATTCGGGAGAGATGAACAGCGATTCGCCTACGTTATCTTCACTCCGTTCCGAAAACGATTTATTTATAAATTTCAATCTTTTAGTGAATTCATATGACTAAACTTAAAACACTCTACGTAACAAACCGAAAAGATTGGCGTGCATGGCTACAGAAGCATTTTGATACAGAAAAAGAGATTTGGTTGGTGTATCCGAAAAAGTCGTCGGGCAAAGAAAGAATCTTGTATAACGATGCTGTAGAAGAAGCATCATGCTTTGATTGGATTGATAGCACGGTTAAATCTCTTGATGAAGATAATAGCATCCAGCGTTTTTCTCCAAGGAACCCCAGAAGCACTTATTCTCAGCTAAACAGGGAAAGGATAAAATGGCTTGTAGAACATGACATGATTCATTCCTCAATATTAGAAAAGATGAAGCAAATTGCCTCTGAAAAGTTTGTTTTTCCAAAAGATATCATTGATGCTATAAAGAAAGACAAAATGGCTTGGGAAAATTACAGTAACTTTTCAGATACATATAAAAGAATTCGTATAGCGTATATTGATTATGCACGCAAACTTCCTGACGAATTTAAAAAGAGGCTTAACAATTTTATTACCAAAACTAAAGAAAATAAACAAATAGGATTCGGAGGGATCGAGAAATATTATTAGATAATTTGAAAAATGAAATTCACCTCTAACCCCTCTTTCATTTTTCAGAACGGAAAAAATAAAATTTACTAAGACATTGATGAAAGCCTATCTAATAAATGAGAACGAAAAATATTTTTTGAACTCACTCCGCTACGCTTCGTGCCACGCTGCGCTCTCCTCCTTTCAGTCGTCGGGGCGTATAACGAGGATCCCCGACGTTATACGACATATTACTCGGGCAACACATTTATTAATAAATGAATTTTCCACTATAGTATTATGAGAATTAATGTAGGATCTAAGAATGATGTAAAGGTTAGTGCTGTTAGAGAAGCCATCCGTGATTACAATTTTTTGTCAAATGCGGATGTTTCAGGATTAGAGGTTAACTCTGAAATCTCTGAGCAGCCTAAATCTGCTGATGAGACTATTCGCGGAGCCATGAATAGAGCAAGAAATGCTTTTCAAGATTGCGATTATAGCTTCGGCATTGAAGACGGCTTAATGAGGGTTCCAAACACAAAAACGGATTATATGAATGTTTGTGCCTGTGTGATTTATGATGGCCAAAACTATCATATAGGCTTGTCTTCTGCATTTGAATACCCTCATGAAGTCACAAAACTTGTTTTTGATGAGGGATTAGATATAAATCAAGCATTTCATAAAGTAGGTTTGACAAAAAATCTCAATGTTGGCTCCGCTGAGGGCGCAATCGGAATTCTTACTCATGGCAGGCTGCTCAGAAAAGAATATACTAAGCAAGCAATCACGATGGCTTTAATCCACGTGGAAAATTCTAAACTATTTTAGACAAGAACTGGGGTTTCCTAAATTTGTGAAAAGGGAAAATCCCTATGCTGTAATTTCTATCTCTTTCTTTCCAGAACGTCTCTTCAAATCTTCCACCATCAATTTGTCATCAATTTCTATAAGCTTCTTTATTACGAAGTTATCTTTATTTAATTTATACAATTTAGCTTTCCCAATTATTCTTGTGGGCATTATTACCTTGTTCTTCATTAGGTCAGACCATACCCTGTACAAGGTAGTCCTTCCAATTCCTGAATTCTTTGCCATATCTGTTATAGAAAAATCTAAATCCCTTTCGGTCAATAAATAGTCCAAAACTCTTATGGTGGGGGAGTCCCCCATAAATTCTATAAATAATGATTTGTTTTCCATCGTAGTGAACAGTATATCTTCACTAATATATAAATGTTACTACTTTGGAACAATATTGTACCGAAATCTACACAATAATTTATATGCTTATTATTCCTTATTTTGCTAGATGGAAAATACTAAAGAAGAAGTGAAAAAGAGGATTATAATAAGGCTTGTTCGATGGAGAAAATGGGGCGGTTCTCACACTGAGAATATTATTGGTGGAATGCCATCTCATCTAAAAGGAGCTAAAATTACAAAACAAGCAATAAAAGAATTGGAGAAAGATCAATGGATAATTCCTGCTATGAAAACTGGAGAGATTCATTATTCTTTAAATCCTCAGAAAACTGATGAAATACTGCAATTCTATGAAAAAAATTGTACTGGCTAATTTGATTTCTCCTTTAATCTACTTACTAAATTGGGCTACGCTCCTGATAACGGAAACCCCCTAAAATACCAGTTTTCCACCATTCCGTCAAAAAGCTCGCAGCCACCATCGGTCACAGACCGGTGGCATGCTCGCTCCCTTCGGTCGCTCGGGCTGCTCGCTTTTTTTCCGCCTCGCACACCACTCGATTCCACCACTCCAAGAGCGGTGGTGTGCGAGACATCAAAAATGCTCGGCATTTTTGAGTGTGCTCAGAAACACAAGGTATTTCGGACATATGGATGGTGGTCCCCCTGCCGCATTTTGACTGTGTCATCCTCCGTCATACGCTGCAGATTTCTTTCAGAAATCCTTGGGGACGCTGCGCTTTCGTCGCTACGCTCCTCACCCTCGTACAACTGGGGGCCTCTAACGGTGTTAAGAACAAGAATCAAGTGGCAGTTTTCCATGTAGAAGAATATAAATAGCAGATTTGCTCAAACGGTCTTATGGCCAAAAAAAGAATTGCCACAGGCGTAATACATAAAGTGCCTGCGGATTTACGGAAAGCGCTCACTTCCGATCCGGATGTGCTTGCGAAATGGAACGGCCTTACACCGCTCGCGCGCAATGAGTGGATCTGCTGGACTACGTCCGTCAAGAAGCAGGAGACGAGGCGCAACCATGTCGGGCGGGTCTGCTCGGAACTCAAAGAAGGAAAGCGCCGGCCATGCTGCTGGCCCGGCTGCCCGCATCGCTGAAACATGCGAGGGTGCGGAGAAAATACACGGCCCCGACCCATCCCTCTGGACAATTCCGTCCTGAGAGAATTTAACAATGATCGCGATGTTTGACCCAACTTTCTGGCGGCCGTTTAGGCGAATTCTAGCAATAGGGGCAGGTGATCAGAAACGGGTTCTTGCAGTACCTTAAACTTCTTGACCTTAACATCTGACGATACAAGAACATAATCTGCAAATTTCTCCTCTTTAGTATAATGGTGGCTTCTTGTTGATTTTATGCCATGTTTCTTGATTAAATTAATCATATCACACTCAAGCATTTTCATGCTTTCTGTATCAGGAAGAAGATTAAAATCCCCGCATAATATCTTTGGATTACTCATCACAGACATAAACTTCTTTATCTTTTGTGACTGGGCTATTCTTTCTGGCGTATCATTCTTTCCCTTTCCAGTCCAAAGCCCATGCACATTTACAATGGAATATATCTCTCCGTCAACTTCTATCTTAATCCATTGGAGATTACGGGTATGATTACCGCCATGTCCGGTATAGTCAGGACTCTTGTATATGTCCATTTCACCCTCCTCTAATACAGAAATGTCTTTTTTTACAAATATCCCTATCCCATAAACGTTCTTAATTACCGGACGGAAATATGCTTTATGATTTGGCAGTAATTGCCGAAGGTCAGCGAGAAGATTTCGCCTATGTTCTCTCGGCACATCAGACATACCGTCTACTGCATCATTATATATCTCTTGGAAACAGAAAATATCAACATTGTCAACGTGTTCTTTTAGAAACTTCTCTAATGGCCCATACACTCTCCCTCCCCAGAGATTTAGGCTTATCAGCTTCATAGGCCCACTCACATCCGCCCTTTATAAATACTTTTCGCCGCCAGAAAGCTCGTCCTTCGGATGTCCTCCAAGCGTTCGGAGAATCTCACCCGAACCTTGACAAGATCCGCCGCCCCATCCCTGCAATATGCTCCCTAGCCTCCCTGCTTCCTTTGGAGGTGATGTGGATGAGGTATTCATCCCTGCTCGTCCAAAGATGATAATAGTGAACGGCCGATTCATTGCTCACATAAAACCTGCTCTGATCCCCATAATCATCCTCGCTGATCAGGCCCTCGAAGCCGCGCAAGTGCAGGGATGCATATTGATAGGTGCCATAGAGGTCTTCGCGATTTGTAAACTTCTGCAATTCAAGCACTATCTGGGTATCATCCAGGGTGTTGACGGTGTAGCTGCAGAAGCTGTACTGCGCCAGCGGCGACCGGTCATTCGTCGGATATCCCTCTGTTCGGCAATCCGTTCCATCGCCCGC